>Ga0160433_100223_pt1 | contig 42423 bp, 32 predicted proteins | sample HID1972K_E0MG_FD_108235 | JGI IMG/M metagenome (GOLD analysis project Ga0160433, IMG submission 108235) | Enriched pill bug-associated microbial communities from UW Madison campus, WI, USA - HID1972K_E0 MG | ecosystem: Host-associated > Arthropoda: Insects > Digestive system > Unclassified ...
GCTCAATGGCGACAAGGAATACACCCTGCACTTCAACGAAACCGACGTGCTCAGCGACGCCCAGCGCCGTTATGCCGAGAGCCAGTACGCGCTGTTCCGCCACTGGTACGAGCAGTGGTCGGCGGAGCTGAACGCCGCCTGATCACAGCCTCGACCGGTACGGCGGCGCTGCGGTGTCCGCCGCCCCTGTTTGCGTCCAGCTGTCACACCGTAGCCGGCTGGGCCACCCCATTTCTCCAGGAGTCACCATGACCTTGACAGGCAAGATGCTGATTGGCGGGCAAGCCCTCACCGGCAGCCGCGAAGCGATCCGGGCCATCGACCCGGCCACCGATAAACCGCTCGAGCCGGCCTACCCCGGCGGCACCGGCGAGCATGTGGCACAAGCCTGCGCCCTGGCCTGGGCAGCGTTCGATGACTATCGGGAAACATCGCTGGGGGCCCGCGCGGCCTTCCTCGAAACCATTGCCGACGAGATCGAAGCCCTTGGCGATGCGCTGATCGAGCGCGCCGTGGCCGAAACCGGCCTGCCGCGTGCGCGCATCCAGGGCGAACGCGGCCGCACCTGTGGCCAACTGCGTACCTTTGCCCGCACCGTGCGGGCCGGCGAATGGCTGGACGTGCGTGTCGACACCGCGCAACCCGAGCGCCAGCCCCTGCCGCGCGCGGACCTGCGTCAGCGTCACGTGCCGCTGGGCCCGGTGGCGGTGTTCGGCGCCAGCAACTTCCCGCTGGCCTTCTCCGTGGCCGGCGGCGACACCGCCTCGGCCCTGGCGGCCGGTTGCCCGGTGATCGTCAAGGCCCATGGCGCCCACCCCGGTACCAGCGAGCTGGTCGGCCAGGCCGTGGCTCGCGCGGTGGCCAAGTGCGAGCTTCCTGAAGGCGTGTTCTCGCTACTGTTCGGCTCCGGCCGTGAAGTGGGAATCGCCTTGGTCAGCGACCCGCGCATCAAGGCCGTGGGTTTCACCGGCTCGCGCAGCGGCGGTATCGCCTTGTGCCAGGCGGCCCAGGCTCGGCCCGAGCCGATCCCGGTGTACGCGGAGATGAGCTCGATCAATCCGGTATTCCTCTTCCCCGCTGCCCTGCAGGCACGTGGCGACGCGCTGGCGCAGGGTTTCGTCGCCTCGCTGATCCAGGGCGCCGGCCAGTTCTGCACCAACCCCGGCCTGGTGATCGCCCGCCAGGGGCCAGAGCTGGACCCTTTCATCGCCACTGCGGCCGAAGCCGTCCAGCGCAGCGCCGCGCAAACCATGCTCACGCCCGGCATCTTCCAGGCCTACCAGGTCGGTGTCGGCGCATTGGCCGAGCATGCCCAGACGGTGGCCGCCGGCCTGGGCGCTGAGGGTCCGAACCAGTGCCAGGCGCAGCTGTTCGTGACCACGGCGCAGGACTTCCTGGCCAAGCCACCCCTGCAGGCCGAGGTCTTCGGCGCCGCCTCGCTGATCGTGCAATGCACCGACGACGAGGAGATTCGCCAGGTGGCCGAGCACCTGGAAGGCCAACTGACCGCCACCCTGCACCTGGACGAAGGCGACCTGCGCAGCGCCCGCACCCTGCTGCCCATCCTGGAGCGCAAGGCCGGCCGCGTGCTGGTCAATGGCTGGCCAACGGGCGTCGAAGTGTGCGACGCGATGGTCCACGGCGGACCGTTCCCGGCCACCTCGGATGCCCGAAGCACCTCGGTCGGCACCGCCGCGATCCTGCGCTTCCTGCGCCCGGTCTGCTACCAGGACTTTCCGGACAGCCTGTTGCCCGCCGCGTTGCAGCATGGCAACCCGCTGCTCCTGCGACGCCTGCTCGATGGCCAGAGAGAAGCCTAGGCCATGTCCGACTCCCTGACTTCAAGCGCGGACATCGCCGTGGTCGGCGCCGGCATCGTCGGCGTCGCCTGCGCCCTGCAGCTGGCGCGGCAAGGCTTGCGAGTGGCGCTGATCGACCAGCAGGAGCCGGGCCACGGCGCCTCGTTCGGCAATGCCGGGCACCTGGCGACCGAGCAGGTGTTTCCCATCGCCGACCTGTCCATCCTCAAGCGCCTGCCGGCCATGCTCATGGACCCGATGGGGCCGCTGCGCCTGGACTGGAAGTACATGCCACGCGCCCTGCCCTGGTTCACCCGCCTGTTGCTGAACCTGCGTCCGGCGCCGTTCCAGCGCAGCGTGGCGGGCATACGGGCACTCAACGAGGGCAGCCTGGAAGCCTGGCAGCGCCTGTTGCAGGTGATCGATCGCCCGCAACTGCTCAAGGAAGACGGCTCCTTGCTGGTGTTCGAGCGTGCTGACTCGCGCCCTTCGCTCGACGCGCTGCAGGCGCGCCTGGCTACGCAGCGGGTGCCGGTGGAGCTGTGGCAGGCCGGAGCTGTCCGCGAGGCGGCGCCGCAACTGAGCGAACGGATTCAGGGGGGGTTGTTCTTTCCGCGCACCGGGCATTTCCTTGATCCGTACCAAGTGGTCTGCGCATTGGTGACAGCGGCCAAGGCCAGCGGCGTGGTATTTCTCAAGCAGTGTGTGCTGGACGGACGACTGCACGAAGGCGGCGTCTCCCTGGTCACCGACCAGGGCAGCCTGGCGGCCCGCCAGGTACTGATCGCCTGTGGCGCCCACTCGGCAAAGCTCACCGCTGCGTTGACCGGCAAGCGGGTGCCGCTGGATACCGAGCGTGGCTATCACCTGAACTTGCCCCATGAGCATGGCCGGCTGCCGTTCGCCGTCACCTCGCTGGAGCGCAAGTTCATCATGACGCCCATGGCGGGTGGCTTGAGGCTGGCCGGTACTGTGGAGTTCGCCGGGCTTAAGCGAGCGCCGAGCATGCAGCGCGCCTGGCAGTTGCACCGGATGAGCCAGGGCCTGTTCCGTCGCGACCTGAGCGCCGAGGATGCCACCCCCTGGATGGGTTTTCGCCCCTCCCTGCCGGACTCCTTGCCGATCATAGACAAGGTGGCGGACGGCAAAGTGCTGCTGGCCTTCGGTCACCAGCACCTGGGGCTGACGCAGGCGGCCGTCACGGCCGAGATGATCGCGCGACTAGCGGTTTCGTCGTGCAGCGCCCGCATGCCCAATGGGTTGCCAGCGCTTGATGCCTATCGGCTGGATCGCTTCTGATCCAGTGCCCCGCACAACGAAGCCCGTACCCGCGCGGGCTTTGCTCATAGACGCGGTCGATCACCCAATCGGAACAAATGATTGGACCGCGTCATTTTGCCTCAGCTAATTTCCCCGCCCGATTCGGTCGACGAACCGAACTGTGCCTGCTTTGCTGCCTCAGGCCGAAATACCTTTTGCGGTTCCTGCCACGCTTCATCGCGCCATGCCGCGCTTGTTCACAAGTGCAGCGGGGATTGGACCCCCAAAAAATCCACTTTCACCGGTGCCCATTCGTGGCCGCGCCGCCTCTTAGCCTGAGCCTATCCCTATGCCTGTAAATACGCCCTCCACAATCGCCGAACTCGTCGTCGAGACCGGGGTGAAGAAAGCCCAACTGCCCACGCTGTCAGTACTGATCCTGGGCTTTTTGGCCGGTGCCTTCATTTCGCTGGGCTTTCTGCTGGCGATTCATGTCAGCACCATGATCCCTACCCCATGGGCCTCGTTCGGCAACTTGCTGGCCGCGGCGGTGTTCCCTATCGGCCTGATCCTGGTGATCCTCGCCGGCGGCGAGCTGCTGACCGGCAACATGATGAGCCTGCCCATGGCCCTGTTCGCCGGCAAGATCCGCCTTTGGGCGGTGGCGCGCAACTGGTTGCTGGTCACCGTGGCCAACCTGCTTGGCGCGCTCTTCGTCGCCTATTGCTTTGGCCACCTGCTGGGCCTCACGGAAGGCCCGTACCTGGACAAGACCATCAACGCGGCAACCGCCAAGACCAGCGCCGACTTTTTGCATGTGTTCATTTCCGGCATCGGCTGCAACTGGCTGGTGTGCCTGGCGGTGTGGTTGTCCTATGCCAGCAAGGAGGTCAGCGGCAAGATCCTCGGCATCTGGTTCCCGATCATGGCGTTTGTCGCCATCGGCTTCCAGCACGTGGTGGCGAACATGTTCCTGATCCCGGCGGCGATTTTCGCCGGCACCCTGAGCTGGGCGCAGTTCGGCGAAAACTTCGTCGCCGTGTTTCTTGGCAATGCCGTGGGCGGCGCGGTCTTCGTTGGCCTGGCCTACTACGTGTCGTATATCGGCATGTCGGGCAGCGCGCAGGCGGCGTCGGGTAAACCCGGTGTGGTGTCCTGAGCGTCTCCTGCACAACCAACGCTAACTTATTGATTTAGCTGAATCTTTGTGATGACCTGTAGCAGCCCGCCTGGCCCTTTCAAATCGCAATCCACCTAGACCCGGCGAAACACCAGACTCGACGAGGCACACACCACCGCGCATAGCACCAGCACCACGGCAATGTCATCCACCGACGTCTCGCTACGCCGCTGCGCCGCGGCCAGGGCGCCCAGCAGCATGCCGGCCAGGCTCACCGAGAGGCTCATGGTCAGTTGCACCGACATTGCCGACAGGCTGCTGGCCGCTGCCGAACGCTCGCCCGGCACATCGCGGTAGGTCACCGCGCCCAGGGTGGTGAACTGCAACGAGCGCACCAGTCCGGCGACGAACAGGATCAAGGCCATCAACCACACCGCGGTATCGCGGTCGAAGCTGGCGCACAGGGCAATGCCCAGCGCGCTGAGCAGCGCATTGCCGCTCAGCACCCGGCGGTAGCCAAAGCGCCGCACCAGTGGCACCGCCAGCAACTTCATCAGCAAGGCACCGGCGCCACCGCTGACCACCAGCCAACCGGCAGCCAAGGGGCTCATGCCCAGGCAGTTCTGCAGCAGCAGGATCATCAGGAAGGGTTGCGCCGCGCTGGCCAGGCGAAACAGCGCGCCCCCGGCATGGCTCAGGCCGAAACTGGGCAGGCGCAACAGCGACAGGTCCACCAGCGGATGCGGATGGCGCCGGGCATGCCACAGGTAACCCAACGCGCACAGCATGCCCGCGCCGACCATGGCCAACGCAACCGGACGTGGCAGCTGGCCCATGCCTAGCGATTCGAAGCCCAACACCAGCAACGCCAGCGCCGCGCCGCTGAACAGCAAGCCACGCAGGTCCAGCGGCGGTACCTTGCGTGCGGGGAAGTCCGGCACGTGGCGCAGGACCAGCAGGCAGCCAAGCAGGCAGATCGGCACGTTGACCAGGAAGATCCAGTGCCAGGACAGCACCGTTACCAGCAAGCCGCCCAGCAAGGGCCCCACCAGCGGCCCGACCAACGCCGGCAGGGCCAGCCAGGACATGGCCTGGAGCAACTGTTCGCGGCTCGACCAACGCAGGATGATGATCTGCCCTACTGGGGTCATCAACGCGCCGGCCGCGCCCTGGACCATGCGCCCCAGGCACAGCTCGAGCAACGAGCTGGCCAGGGCGCAGAGCATGGACGCGCCGGTGAACAGCACCATCGCCAGCAGCATCACCTGGCGCGGGCGAAAGCGTTCCGCCGCCCAGCCGCTGATCGGCAGGCACAGCGCCAAGGCCAGCATGTACAACGACACCACCAGGTTCATGCGCAGGACCGGCTCGCCGAAATCGGCGGCCATCTGCGGCAAGGCGGTCATCACCGCGGTGCTGTCGAGCAGCTCCATGAACAGCGCGGCGCCGATGATCACCGGCACCTTGGGATGTTGTGCCGTGCCGGCGAAGGGTGCCGGCAGTGCGGTCAAAACAGCCCCGAGACAGGTGGCTGGGTGCCCTTGAGCTGCCAGGCGCCGACCACCGCGGCCTTCCAGTGGCGGGGATTATGGTTGGCCACGGTGCGGGCGTTGCGCCAGTGGCGGTCGAGGTTATGGCTGCGCCCGGTGGTCGAGGCGCCGCCGACGTCGAACAGGGTCTCGGCGGCCTTGAGTGCCAGTTCCGCGACCAGGTACTGGGTCTGCGCCACCTCGAGCGCGGCGCGCTCGACGTCCACCTCGGCCAGTTGCCCGGCCCAGGCGCGGTCGATGCTGTCGGCGGCGCGCAGTACCAAGGCCTCGGCGCCGTAGGCACGGGCGGCGATATCACCGACCGAGAGCGCCACGTAAGGGTCGTCGACCGAGGCCTTGGCGCTGCTGTGCTTGATCGGCCGCGCATGCTCGCGGGCGAAGCGACTGGCATCCTCCAGGGCGTTGCGGGCGATGCCGGCCAGCACCGTACCGAGGAACAGTTGCAGGAAGGGCGTGACGATGGTGCGCTTGCCCTCTTCCACCGTGCGTGTGCGGATGTCGCTGGCCTCGACCCGCACGTTGCGCAGGTGGGTGGTGCCGCTGGCGGTCAGGCGCTGGCCCATGGCATCGAAGTCATCGAGCAGCACCAGGCCTTCGCGGTCGCGCGGCAGGATGAACGACACCGGTTGCTCGTCCTCGTCCAGCGCCACGGCGCTGACCCAGTCGGCGAACAGTGCGCCGGTGCTGTAGAACTTGCTGCCATTGGCCCGATAGTGATCGCCCTCGCGCACCAGGCGCGCGGCAATGGCGCCGTTGGCCCCGCCCAGCTCCCAACCGGCATTGCCGATCACCGCACCGTCGAGGTAGCGGGCGAACCAGCGCTGGCGCTCCTCTTCGGCGCCGTCGGCCGTGGCCGCCAGCAGGCCCTCGATGAAAGCAAAACCGGGGCGCAGGGCCTGGGCCACGTTGGAGTCCACCGCAGCGACCTGCAACAGCAGTTCGATGACATCGCGCACGCTGCCGCCAGGGCCGCCGTGGCTGAGCGGGATACGCACCGTATAGAGGCCAGCGGCGGCGAGCTGGGCGATGGCCTCGAAGGGCAGCTGGCGCTCGCGCTCACGCTGCGCGGCGCCGGCACCGATGGCTGGCAGCAGCGCGGCAACGCGTGCCTTGAGCTCGGTGACGTCGCTGGCCGGGGCCTGGGAAGGGAAACGTTGGAAGGTGGTCATGGGCAATCCTTAGGGCCTAGATGGCAATTTTCCAGAGGCGTGATTCATCGAACAGGTCGAAGGCGTCGTGTTCCGGGTCGAGCGGCGGCACCACCAGTGCGGCACCGCTGCCGGGCAGGCGTGGCACCGCGCCGAGCAGGCGCCGGGTGTAGTCGTGGGCGGGCTGGCTGAACAACTGCTCCACCGGCGCCAGCTCCACCACCTCGCCGTGACGCATCACCAGCACGTCATCACTGACGTGGCGGATCACGCCCAGGTCGTGGGAAATGAACAGGTAGGCCAGGCCCAGCTCGTCCTGCAGGTCGGCCAGCAGGTCGAGCACCTGGGCCTGCACCGAAACGTCCAAGGCCGAGACCGGCTCATCGCAGATGATCAGCTTCGGTTCGCTGGCAATTGCCCGGGCGATGGCCACGCGCTGGCGTTGGCCGCCCGACAGCTGCAAGGGCCGGCGCTCGGCCAGCGCCGCCGGCAGCCGCACCTGGCCGAGCAGCCGGGTGATCCGCGCCGGGCGTTGGCTGGCGGCCACTGCGGCGACATGCAGGGCATCGTCGAGGATCTGCGCCACGTTCCAGCGCGGGTCGAAGGAGCCGAGCGGGTCCTGGTAGATCACGCTGATCTCGCGGCGCAGCGGTCGGCGGGTGGCTTCATCGACGGCATTGCCGGGCAGGTTCCACGGCTGGCCGCGGTACAGCACCTGGCCCTCGTCCGGCTGCAACAGCCCCAGGGCGATACGCGCAACGGTGGTCTTGCCCGAACCGGATTCACCGACGATGCCCAGGGTGCGCCCGGCGCGTAGTTCGAAGCCCACGCCTTGCACCACCTGGCGCACTACGCCATCGGGGCCCAGGTAGCGCTTGCCCAGGCCAGTGGCCTGCAGCAGCGGTTCATTCGGCCGGTCCCGCGCCACACGCGGCGCCACGGCCACGGCGGCACGCTGCGGCGACAGGCGGCCACCGCGCGGGTGCTCGGCCGGCACCGCCGCCAGCAAGGCCTGGGTGTAGGCATGCCGGGGCGCGCGCAGCACCTGCTGCATCGGCCCCTGCTCGACCACTTCACCGTGGCGCAGCACCACCACCTCGTCGGCCAGCTGCGCCACCACCGCCAGGTCATGGCTGATGATCAGCAGCGAGGCGCCGCGCGCCTTGATCTGCTGGAACACCTCGAGGATCTGCGCCTGCACCGTGGCATCCAGGGCGGTGGTTGGCTCGTCGGCAATGACCAGCGCCGGGTCCATGGCCAGGGCGCTGGCGATCAAGGCGCGCTGGCGCAAGCCCCCAGATAGCTGCCCGGAGCGCTGGCGGGCGCGCAGGGCCACGTCCGGCACGCCGACGCGCTCCAGCAGCTCCAGCACCCGCGCGCCGCGCTGCTGGCGGTCGCCGTAGCGGTGGGTCTGCAGCACTTCGAGGATTTCCTTGCCCACCGGGCGCAGCGGGTCGAGCGAGACCAGGGCGTCCTGCAGGACGAAACCGATGTCCTTGCCACGCACCCCGCGCCACTGGCGCTCGTTCAGGGTCAGCAGGTCATGGCCGCCGAAGCTCAGCCGCCGCGCGCTCACCTCGGCGCGGCTGCCAGCCAGGCCGACCAGGCTGCGGGCGCTGACACTCTTGCCCGAGCCGGATTCGCCGACCAGCGCCACGCAACGGCCTGGCTCGATGGCGAAGGACAGTTCGCGCACCACGGTCTGGCCGCCAAAGGCGATGCTCAGGCCGTCGACGATCAAGGTCTTGTCGCTCATGGCAGGCGGCCCTCCAGGCGTTGTTGGATATAGCGGCCGGTCACGGTGGTGGACAAGGTGGTCAGCACGATGAACAGGCCAGGGAAGAAGGTCAGCCACCAGGCATTGGCGATGAAGTCGCGGCCCATCGACAGCATGGTCCCCCACTCCGGCGCCGGTGGCCGTGCGCCAAGGCCGAGGAAGCTCAGCGCCGAGGCCCAGACGATGGCCTGGCCAACGCCCATGGTCAGGGTCACCACCAGCGGCCGCATGGCATTGGGCAGCAGCTGGCGCAGGACGATGCGCGAGGTCGGATGCCCCAGGGCCCGCGCCGCCTCGATGTAACCGGCATTGCGCACCGCCAGCACCTGGCCGCGGACCATCCGCGCATAGCCCGGCGCACCACCCAGGCCGGTGGCGATGATCAGCGGGCCGATGCCGCTGCCGAACACCGCCACGAACAGCAGTGCCAGGACCAGGCTCGGGAAGGCGAACAGCACCTCCAGCAGCCAGCCCACGCCGCGGTCCAGGCGCGCGCCGCCAAGGCCGCCGAGCAGCCCGAGGGTGATGGCAATGGTCATCGACAAGGCCGTCGCCGCCAGGCCGATGAACAGGCTCTGGCGCGTGCCATGGACGATGCGCGCGAAGATGTCGCGTCCGGACTGGTCGGTGCCCAGCCAGTGCGCCCAGCTTGGGGGCTGGAACGCCTCGCGCGGGACGATGGCCAGCGGGTCGAGACGGGTGAACAGCTGCGGCAACAGGGCCGCCAGCACTAGCGCGGCAAGAAACAGCAGCGCCAGGCTTGCACCCAGTGGCGGCAGCGGCAGGCGTCGTTGCCGGCGCAGCGGCGCGTAGGCGCGGTCGAGGGTCAGGTCGCTCATGGGTTCTGCTCCTGTTGCCGTGGGTCGATCCACTGGTAGAGCAGGTCCACCAGAATGTTGGCCAGCACATAGCCGGCCGCTACCACCAGGCTGATGCCGATCACCAAGGGCAGGTCCTGGGTCATCACCGCCTGGTACAGCTGGCGGCCAACGCCCTTGCGCGAAAAGATCACCTCGCAGACCACCGCGCCGCTGATCAGCGCGCCGATGGCCCAGCCCGACAGCGAGACCCCCGGCAGCAGCGCATGGCGCAAGGCGTGCTTGAAGCGCACGGCGAAATCACTGAGGCCACGGGTACGTGCGGTCAACACGAAGGGCTGTTCCAAGGTCAGCTCAAGCGACTCGCGGGTCACCTGGGCAATGAACCCGGCCAGCGGAATGGCCAGGGACAATGCCGGCAGCACCAGGGTCGCCAGGCCGTCGCTGCCAGCCGGCGGGAACCAGCGAAGACCAAAGGCGAACACCGCCAGCAGCACCACGCCGAGCCAGAAATGCGGCAAGGCAGCGCACAAGGTCTCGGCCAGCGACGCCGCACCGCCGATCAGACGCCCGCGCCCGGCGGTGACCACGGTCAGCAGCAGCACCAGCAGCCAGGCCAGCACCAGCGCCGCCACGGTCAGCTTCAGGGTTGCCCCGCCCTGCTCGGCCAGCACCCGGGTCACCGGCATGTGCTGGGAGTAGGAGGCGCCCAGGTCGCCCTGCAGCAGGCGGCCGAGGTAGACCACGTATTGCACTGGCAGCGGCTTGTCCAGGCCGTACTCGGCCCGTGTCGCCTCGATGGTTTCAGGGGTCGGGTTGCCGCTGGCGCCGCCGAGGATCGCCAGTACCGGGTCACCGGGCATCAGGCGCAGTGCGAAGAAGGTCAGGGTCGCCACGGCCCACAGCACCAGCACCCCGCCCGCCAGGCGGACGGCAGCACGGCGGCCGAGGGCGGCCAGGCGTTCACGGCGCGGATCGGCCGCGCCTCGGTGTGTTGCGACTGTATTCATTTCGTCACCCATGCGTCGTAGAGGTAGGTCACCGCCAACGAAGGCTCCAGGCGCACGCCGTGGGCGGTCTTGTAGATCCCCAGGCGGGTGCTCTGCGGGTAGGTCGTCAGCTCCAGGTACTGGGCAGCGATCTGCTGTTGGGCGCGGTGGTAGATCTGCCGGCGTTGTTCGGGATCCTGGGTGGCCAGGGCGCTTTCGATCAGCGCATCGAAACCTGCGTCGGCGTAGCCTGCGGTGTTCTGGTGGTAGCCGCCGACCCCGGCGGGCTGGATGAATGCCGAGCTGAAGATGATCCGCAGCACGTCCGGGGTGTTGGTGTTCCAGTAGCCGATGCGGATGTCGTAGTCCCAGGCGGCTTGACGCGCGGTGACCTGGACATCGCTCATCTGCTCCATCACCAGGTCGAAGCCGACCTGGCGGGTGGTGGCCTGCACCTGCTCCCACAAGGTCTGCTCCGAAGGCGGCGTGCGGGTGCCGATCAGCACCGTGGCCTGCAAGCGCTTGCCATCCTTGGTGCGGTAGCCCTCGGCGTCGCGGCCGGTCCAGCCAGCCTGGTCGAGCAACTGCGCGGCGCGGGCTGGGTCGTAGTCCTGGCCGTGCTCGAAATCGGCACTGTAGAACGGCGTGGCCACGCTGAGTGGGCCGCCGGCGCGGGGGAACTCGCCGAAATACACGCTCTTGAGCGCGCCTTCGACGTCGGCGCTGCGCACGAACGCCTCGCGCACACGCAAGTCGTCGAAGGGTACCCGGCGCATGTTGAAGGTGCCGTTGGTGGGATTGCCCGGCCGTTGGGCGATGATCAGCTCCAGATCAGGGTTGCGCCGAGCCGCTTCGTGGGACTCGGGCGGGAGCGCCTCGATCACGTCCACCTCGCCTGCCTGCAGCGAAGCGAAGCGCACCGACGGTTCCTGGATGAACTTCCAGACGATCCCCTCGAGGTAGGCCGGCCCCTGGTGCTTGGCAGTGGGCGGCGCCCAGTTGTAGTCGGGATTACGCGCCAATACCACTTGGTTCTGGCGCTCCCAGCGCACCACCTTGAACGGGCCGCTGCCCACCGGGCTTTCGCAATTTTCGTCGCGACCGCGGGTCAGCGCGGTGGGCGACTGAATGCCCAGAAAGCCCTGGGCCAGCACTTCAAGAAAGGCCGCGTAGGGCGTGGCCAGGTGCACCACCGCCGTGTAGTCGTCGAGCACCTCGGTGCTGCGGTACTGGCGGATGTAGCCACCGGCGGTACTGGACTGGGTCTTGGGGTTGGCCATGTGGTCGAGGTTGGCCTTGACCGCCGCGGCGTTGAAAGGCGTGCCGTCGGTGAAGCGCACGTCGTGGCGCAGGTGGAAGGTGTAGCGCAGGCCATCGTCCGAGACTTCCCAGCGTTTCGCCAGCCAGGGACCGATCTGGCCGTTGCTGTCCATCGATACCAGCGAATCAAGGTATTGCTGGGCAACGAACACCTGCGGCATGTCCCCCGCGACATGCGGGTCCAGGCAGGTGGGTTCGCGGTCGGTGGCGTACACCAGGGTACCGCCGGAGACCGGCTGATCGCTCTGGGCCTGGGTCTGCGGGGCGCGTTCGCAGCCCGCCAGTGCCAGGGCCGTGACGGCGAACAAGGGGATGAGTGCACGGGTATCGAAGTTCAAGATCGCTCCTGCGAATGTCAGTGGCCGATGGCGTTGCCAAGACTATTGCAGGAGCCGTGCCGGGTCTGCGACGCCCGGTTTTGCTGGGTTTTGCAAGAAGTTTGGTGAGCGGTGGACAGGCAAAGTGTCCATGTGCTGTTGCTGTACCAACACCGGGAACTGCGTGGTCCTCTGTAGGAGCCCACTCAGCCCGCTGGGCTGCGCTGTCGCGCAGAGAACAAAGCCTGCAAGCGCGGCCCAATACTCTGTGGGAGTGGCGGTTCGGCGCCCCCACAGGGTTCAGCTAAATCAATGAGTTAGTGTGTGTTCTATGAGAGAGTCCACCCGCCGCCCTGGCCGCGCTGTCGCGCAGAGAACAAGGCCTGCAAGCGCGGCACCACTGCTCGGTGGGAGCGCGCCTTGTGCCGCGATCGGGCGCGTAGCGGCCGTAAAGCCAGCCATCTCGATCTGTCTGATGCAGCGCGGTTGCAGGGTTGTGGCCGCTGCGCGCCCGAGCGCGGCACAAGGCCGCTCCTTGTATCTCGACTTTCGCTTCCAAAGAAGCGAAAGTTCTCGACTGATCATCGAGGGAAGGTCATGAAGCGGAGCCGCTCCGAGGGCATCGAGCCCGCATTGTAGATAGCGCTCTGGCCTTCCAACCCCACTCGACAAGTCCGAACGGTATCTAGTGCCCGCCCCCGGCGTGAGCACGCATTAACAAGGTTGCACAGAGTATAGGGTGATCGACTTTCGTAGTTTGAAGGAGAGGATCATGTCCATTTTTGTTGGCGTTGATGTCGCCAAAAGATCTTTCGACATTGCCACTACGCTGCCCAACGGGAAGAAGCGCACCAAGGCAAAACTGCACAATGATTCCGGCGGATTCGCGCAGTTCAGCGACTGGCTTGAGCGCCATGCGGGACCGGGAACCTGGATTGTCATGGAGGCCACAGGCACCTATCACGAAGCGCTGGCCGAGCACTGCCACACTCAAGGTTTATCGGGTGTGCATTCTGAACCCGGCTGTGATCGCAAAATTTGCTGATGTAAAGCTTCGCCGCGTCAAAACCGATAAGGCTGACGCCAAAGTCATTGCTGACTATGGCCAACAGAACGCCGGCTCGCTTCGCCAGTGGGAGCCTGAGCCCCCAGCACAGCGCCGCTTGCGCGCTCTGGTGCGACGACTGGACGACCTCAAGGAAATGCGCCAGATGGAGCAGAATCGCTTGGATGTCGCACAAGACGCGGTACAGCAATCGATTCGAGACGTAATCGGGCACATCAACGAAGAGCTGGAAAAGACCCGGAAGGCCATTGAGCAGACGATTGATGATGATCCAGATCTGCGTAAGCGACGTGACCTGATTACCTCGATTGACGGTTTAGGCGAGACCACTGCTGCATTGCTGCTGGCCGAACTGGGCGATCCACTGAAATACCGAAGCCCTTCTGCGATTGTCGCGTTTTCAGGCCTGAACCCCGTGGTGCAACAGTCGGGAGAGTTCATAGGCCAGAGCACCATTTCGCGTACAGGCGCCTCAAGGCTGCGTGCGGGCTTGTGGATGTCAGGCACTGTCTCGATCAGGCACAACCCAGTCGTAAAGGCACTGGCAGAGCGGTTGAGCAGTCGGCATAAGGCGTATAAGCAGATCGTATGCGCGGCAATGCGCAAGCTGCTGCATCTGGTTTACGGGGTGGTGAAGTCGGGCAAACCGTTTGACCCCCAAATCCCTCTTGCAGGGTGAGGGCCAAGGCGGTATCTACAAGATTCAGCTAAATCAATGGGTTAGCGTTTGTTCTATAGGGGCGGGCTTGCCCGCGATCACGAGCGACGCCGCTGCCATGCAATGCTGCATTTCGAGGACCCCGATGCCCGCCACCTACTGCTTAGTGCTCATGTCTCCTGAACTATGCTGTTTGAACTGCCTGTTGGACTACCTCCGGCTAAATGAACGTCGGCAACCAGGCTGGTGAGGACATGATCCTTCCAGCGGCCATTCAGTTTTAGATAGCGCCGGGCGTAGCCTTCGCGTTCGAACCCCAGTGATCTGAGGAGCCGTCCGCTTCGGATATTACCGGGCTCATAGTTGGCCATGACTCGATTCAAACCGAAGTCGCGCACCATATAGTCGAGAGACTTGAGCAACGCTTGACGCATCAGGCCACGCCCCTGAGACCCGGAATCGATGCCATACCCTAAATAGCAGGACTGAAACGGCCCCCTTGCAATCTGATCGAAGCCGACGTGCCCGATGACCTGTTGGCCATCGCGCAGAAACCACCGAAGTTCACGGACCTGCCCCCGCGACTCGCGATACTGATCAATCTGTTCGACCCAGAAGTTTTCTGTATAGAAATGTGCTTCCTGCAAAGGCATAGACTCCATGAGATGGCCCTTATTGCGCGAAAAATAGGCAGCCACTTCATCCGCCGACAATTCGGAAAGTTCCAGCATCGAAAAACGTTCAAACAGGAAACAAATTGCTTGCATGCGTTCACCTATGAACCTCGGCCAGAAAAGACAGAACCGGGCCTTTTACAGACGGAGCTGGCTCTTGCCATTCAGTGTTAGAAGTCGGAGCAGAGATATGACGGACCAATTACTAGGGCGCAGCGCCAACTCCGTCAACCCATTCTTCCTCCAACTTGCCAATATAAACGCGCTATTAAACATACACATTCCCCAACGTAGAAAAACCCGGACGACCCAGAAGATTCATTAGATCCATGATTATTCAAAGAAACTCTGCCTTAGATAGTGCTATAGAATGACAGCACGAAAAAAAAGGACACTCCTACAGCGCCCATCCGTTGCCGCGATGTACGTCACTATTTCAGAAGATTCCTACACGGAGCTTTGGATGATTTGGGGCTAAATCGTCTCCCTAGCTCGGGAAATTGGCTCTTCCAAGGGGCAAAGCCTAGCGCCTGTCATGTGGTTGAGCGCACACCCCGAACGTCGGATCTACGGCCGTTCTGGCTCAACCTGAACAAGTCAGCCCAACCGTTCAGCGGCGATCCCAGGAGCAGCCGTGCCATACGAAGAGGTTGCCTGGGCGGGCCTCATCGCTCGCCAGCTCCCTCTCCCTCCGGGAGAGGGTTGGGGTGAGGGCCACGGGCACTCCATTACGCACCGGTCAGGCCACTTCCCCCTGCCGACTCCACAACCGGTGGTAATATCCGCGCCGCGCGAGCAACTGGGCATGGGTGCCGTCCTCGACGATGCGGCCGTTGTCGAACACCACGATGCGGTCCAGATGGGCCACCGTGGACAGCCTGTGGGCGACGACGATGGTGGTCTTGTCTTCCATGATTTCGTCGAGCTTGTCCTGGATGAACCGCTCGGTAATCGAGTCAAGGCTGGAGGTGGCTTCGTCCATGACCAGGATCGGCGCGTTCTTGAGCAGCACCCGGGCAATGGCGATGCGCTGGCGCTGGCCACCGGACAGCTTGACCCCGCGCTCACCCACCAGCGAGTCGTAGCCATGTTCCATGGCCTCGATAAAGCCACGTGCGCCGGCCCGCTCGATGGCCGCCTGCAGGTCGTCGTCCTCGGCCTCCAGGCAACCATAGTGGATGTTCTCGCGAATGCTGCGGTGGAACAGTCCAGGCTCCTGCGGGATCAGCCCGACCTGGCAATGCAGCGAATGCTGGGTCACCTCGCGCACGTCCTGGCCGTCGATCAGCACCTGCCCGGCATTGACGTCGTACAAGCGCAACAAGAGGCTGAGCAAGGTCGACTTGCCCGACCCCGAAGCGCCCACCAGCCCGACCCTTTGCCCGGCCGGAATGTGCAGGTCCAGGTGCTGGAAGATCGGCCTGCCGGCATGATAGCCGAAGGTCACGTCAGCGAAGCGCACCTCGCCGCGGCTGACCTTGAGCTCGCTCGCCGCGGGCGCGTCGGTGACTTCATGAGGGCGTACCAGGGTGCGCACGCCATTGGCGATGTTGCCGGTGGCCTCGAAGAACTCCAGCAACCGCCGCGACAAGCCGGCCACGTCGGTGATGATCATCAGCGACAGGCTGGTAGCGGTGACGAAGGTGGCGATGTCGATGCTGCCCTGGCGCCATAGCCACAACGCCAGCAACAGGATGCCGAGCTTGAGCAGCACGCCGCAGCTGTTCTGGAACCAGCGGATCTTCTCCATGTAGCCCAGCGAGCGGCTGGCGGCGGCCACTTCGTTGTCGAGAAATTGCCCCAGGTACTGGTGCTCGAACGGGTGGCGAGCGAACAGGCGGATGTTGGTGAGGTTACTTACCGCATCCACCACCTTGCCGGTACTGACACTGCGCGCCGCGGCGAAGGCCCGTGCCAACGGGTGGCTGCGCCGGGCGAGGAACCAGCACAGGCCAAGAAAGGCCACCGCCCAGACGCCCATGAACACCGCCAGCCAGGCATTGGCCGTGGCCAGCAGCAGCACCGCCAGGGCCAGGGTCGCCAGCAGCGGGATCAGGTCGAAGACCAGGATCGCCAGGGTCTGGGTGGTGCCGATCGAGACTTCGCTGATGCGGTGGGCCAGGGCCCCGGCGAATTCGCTGGTGATGTAGCGGTGCGAGTGCTGCTGCAGGTAGGCGAACAGCGCGTGGGTCACGGCCCGGCGTTGGCGTGGCAAGGTGTACACGTGCAGGCCGCTGGCGCCGCGCACGCAGAGCATTTCCAGCACCAGCAAGGCGGCGAAACCGGCCAGCGGCCAGGCCAGCAGGTCGACCGCGCGGACCGCCTCCAGCCCCTGGCTGACCAGCCGAGTGATCTGCCCTAAGGCCCAGGGCACCAGCACCGCGCAGATCACCGCGACGATCTGCAGCCCGAGCATACCGGCATAGGCCAGACGGTAGCGCTGGATGAAGGCCCAGACGAAGCCCATGGGCGTGTCGGGCAACTGGCGGATATCCCAACCCTCCTGGGCACCAGGTTCGCTCATGACGCCACTCCCGCCGGGAAGCGCAAGGGCGGCAGCGTCTGGCCCAATGCCGCCGGGTCGCGATAGCGCGCCGCGGGATGCGTGCCTGGCAGCCGTGCCTGGCCAGCCCCGAACAGCCGTTCGCGCAGGGTTTCACCCGGCGTGTAGCGCTCGCGGAACCGCCCGCGACGGCGCAACTCCGGCACCACCAGGTCGATGAAGTCGCGGGCGGTCTCGAACGACAGGTACTGGCGCAGGTTGATGCCGTCGATGCCGTCGATATCCAGCCAACGCTCGATCGCGTCGGCCACCACGGTCGGCGTGCCAGCGACGAAATAGCGGTCCTCCTGCAACCCGGCGAAGCTGGCCAGCAGCTCGCCGACGGTGGTATCGGGGTCGAAGCGGTTCAGCGCGCCCCAGCCGATGTCGCCGCGCTTGATGATGTTGGCCAGGCGCTCGTGGGCCGGATAGGCGCGCAGATCGATGCCCAGCTGCGCATGGGCCATGGCCCCGTCGGCGCTGACCAGGCGGCGGTAGCTGTCGAGCTTGGTGGCGACTTCGTCATCGGTACGGCCGACGATCACCCCGGCCTGGACGATGAACTTGATCCCCGCCGGGTCGCGCCCTTGCGCTTGAGCGTTGCGGCGCATGGTGGCGATGTTGCGGCGTACGTCCTCATGGGTGGCGCCGCCGGTAAACACCACCTCGGCATGGCGCCCGGCGAAGGCCGAGCCCGCGGGCGAGCCGGTGGCCTGGAACAGCACCGGCGTGCGCTGGCGCGACGGCTGGCACAGGTGCGGGCCGGCGACCTTGAAGTGTTCGCCGACATGGTCGATGTAGCGCACCTTGGCCGGGTCGGTGTAGATGCGCCGCTCGCGGTCCTGGATCACCGCGTCGTCGTCCCAGGACCCTTCCCAGAGCTTGTACAGCACGTCCAGGTATTCATCGGCGATCTCGTAGCGGTGGTCGTGGGGCACTTCCTGGTCGAGGCCGAAGTTGCGCGCGGCATTGGGCAGGTAGGAGGTGACGATGTTCCAGCCGACCCGGCCCTTGGTCAGGTGATCGAGGGTGCTCATGCGCCGGGCGAAGGTGAACGGCGGCTCGTAAGTGGTGGAAAAGGTCACGCCAAAGCCCAGCTCGCGGGTCACCGCGGCCATGGCCGGGACCAGCAGCAAGGGGTCGTTGCTGGGCACTTGCAGGCCCTCGCGCAGGGCGGTTTGCGGGCCGTTGCGAAAGCGGTCGTAGACACCCACCACATCGGCCAGGAAGACCCCGTCGAAGGTGCCGTATTCGAGCAGCTGGGCCAGCTCGATCCAGTAGTCCAGGTCGTTGAAGCGGTGACGGTTGTTGTCCGGATGGACCCACAGGCCATGCATGATGTGGCTGACGCAGTTCATTTCGAACAAGTTGACGTGCAGTTGCTTGGGCACAGCGCTCTCCTTGAGCGTCATACAGCGATACGGTTGAACCACGCCGGGCGGGCCGCGGGCAGCGTGGGGACGGCGTCGAGCAGGCCGCGGGTGTAGGGGTGGCGCGGCTGGCCGAGGACCTGGGCGGCGGCGCCCTGCTCCACCACCCGGCCACCCTGCATCACCAGCACCTGGTCGCTGACCTGCTCGATCACTCCCAGGTCGTGGGAAATGAACAGGCAAGCCAGGTTCAGCTCCGCCTTGAGCTCGGCCAGCAGCGCGAGAATGCGTGCCTGCACGGTGACATCGAGGGCAGACACCGGTTCGTCGCAGACCAGCACCCGCGGTTTCATGGCCAGCGCGCGGGCGATGGCGATGCGTTGGCGTTGCCCGCCGGACAGCTCCAGCGGACGGCGGTCGAGCACGCTGGCGGGCAGGTGCACCCGCTCCAGCAACGCCACCGCCTCGGTGCGCCGCAACGGCCGCGGCACGCCGGCCTGGGCCAGCGCCTCGCTGAGCACGCGCAGCACGCTGTAGCGTGGATCGAAGGAGGCCAGCGGGTCCTGGAACACCACCTGTATCCCCTGGCGGGCCTGCCGCCGTTGCTCGGCCGAGAGCGCCAGCCAGTCCTCGCCGTCCAGGCACACGCTGCCCTGGTCCGGCCGCGCCAGCCCCAGCAGGATGCGCCCCAGGGTGCTCTTGCCGGAGCCGGATTCGCCGACCACGCCAAGGGTCTGGCCCGCATGCAGCCGCAGCGAAACATTGTCCAGCACCTGCCGCGCCTGGCCGTCGGGGCCGGCGAACGCCTTGCCCAGATCCTTGGCCTCCAACAGTGGCGCACTCCCAGGGGTGGCTATGGGCTTGGCCTGCACCAGCGCCAGGGCCGGCGCTGCCGGGCGCTGGAAGTGCACGGCGCGGGCGGCCCTGAGCAGGCCTTGGGTGTAGGGGTGGCGTGGGTCCTGGAGGATCTGCTCGGCGCTGCCCTGCTCCACCACTTCACCGGCGCGCATCACCGCTACCCAGTCGGCCAGCCGCGCCACCACCGCCAGGTCATGGCTGACCATCAGCAGGCTGTTGTCACGCGCGCGCAGCTGTTCCAGCAGCCGCAGGATCTGCGCCTGCACCGTGGCATCCAGGGCCGTGGTCGGTTCGTCGGCGATCAACAGCCGCGGCTGGCAGGCCATCGCCGAGGCGATCAGCGCGCGCTGGCGCAGGCCGCCGGACAATTGCCAGGGGTATTGCCGGGCGCGCACTTCGGGCTCGGGCACGCCCACTTGCGCCAGCAGTTCCAGCACCCGCAGGCGGCGGGCCTCGGCGCCCAGGTCGGTGTGCAGCCAGAGCGGCTCCTCGAGCTCGGCGCCGACGCGGCGCAAGGGGTCGAGCGAGCCCAGGGCATCCTGCATGACGAAGCCGATCTGGGCGCCGCGCAGCTGCTGCCAGTGGCCTTCGGGCAAGGTGCGCAGGTCGCGCCCGGCAAACGCCAGCCGCTCGGCCTCGACCACCGCCCCGCGGCCGGTCAGGCCGACCAGGGTACGGGCCGTGACGCTCTTGCCCGAGCCCGACTCGCCGACCAGCGCCAGGCATTGCCCGCCGTGCAACCGCAGGCTGACGCCGCGCACCACCGGCTGGCCGGCGAAGCTGACCCGCAGGTTATGGATATCCACCAGCGGTGGGTGTTGTTCGAATAGGTTCATAGGGGTTTGCCCTCGCTGCGCCGTAGCCATTCACGGCCAATGGCGCTGATGGAAATAACGGTCAGGGTGATAGCCACGGCCGGCCAGGCCATCAGCCATGGCGCGTTGGCCATGAAGCTGCGACCGACAGCCATCATCGCGCCCCACTCCGCCGCCGGCGGCGGCGCGCCGAAGCCCAGAAAACTCAAAGCGGCGCCCGCGGTAATGGCCCCGCCCAGGCCGATGCAGGCAAGGATCAGCACCGGTTGCAGGGCGTTGGGCAGCACATGGCTGACCACCACCGCCAGCGGCCGTCGTCCAAGCGTGACGGCCGCCTCGACGAAGCCTGCGTGGCGAATGCCCAAGGTCTGCGCGCGAACCAGCCGGGCGTAGCGCGGCACTGCGGCAATGCCCACCGCCAGGATCAGGTTGCTGGTGCCCTGGCCGAACAGGGTGATGATCACCAGGGCCAGCAGCAGGTCGGGAAACGCCAGCAGCACGTCCACCGCGCGCATCAGCAGGTTGTCCAGCCAGGCCGGGGCCAGCCCCGCCAGCAGCCCGAGCAAGGTGCCGATGCCCAGGCCCACCAGGGTGGCGGCCAGGCCGATCAGCAGCGACGGCCGCGCGCCGTGGATCAGCCGGCTGAGCACATCGCGGCCGTTCTCGTCGCTGCCCAGCCAGAACTGCGCCCCCGGCCCCTGGTAGGCCAGGTGCGCATCGGCGGCCAGCGGGTCAGCCGGCGCCAACCCATCGGGCGCGGCCACGGCCAGCAGCACCAGCACCAGGGTTGCCCAGGCCAGCCATAAGCCGGGCCGGCTCGGACGCCAGCGCAAGACTGGGCGCGCACGCAGGTTGCCCAGGGTAGATAACGCAGGATCGGTGACGATGGCTGTCATGCTCGAATCTCCTGGCGGATTGGCTTCAAGGCGCCGGGTTGGGGACGCGCCGGTGCACGGCCTGGATCTCTTCGAGCACCTGGGCGCTGAGCTGCACGTCCAGGGCGCCGAGGTTTTCCTGCAACTGCGCCAACGTGGTCTGGCCGGTGATGGCGCTCGCCACGAAGGGCTGGCGCAGGATGAAAGCCAGCGCCAATTGCGCCGGAGCGATGCCGTGGCGCTGGGCGATGTCGACATAGGCGGCGATGGCTTCATTGGCCGCCGGGCTGTCGTAGCGGTTGAAGGTGCGGTACACCGACGACAGTCGCGCCCCCTCGGGCCTGGCGCCGTTGAGGTACTTGCCGGTCAGCGCGCCGAAGGCCAGCGGCGAATAGGCCAGCAGGCTGACGCCGTCGCGGTGGCTGAACTCCGAGAGGCCGTTCTCGTACAACCGGTTGAGCAGGCTGTAGGGGTTCTGGATGCTGGCGATGCGCGCCAGGCCCTGCTCCTCGCTGTGGCGCAAAAAGCGCGCGACGCCCCACGGGGTTTCGTTGGACACGCCGACATGGCGGACCTTGCCGGCCTTGACCTGCTCGTCGAGCACCGCCAGGGTCTGTTCGATGGCGGCGCTTTGCGGGTGGTCATCGACGTAGGGGTATTCGCGGGCACCGAAGATGTTGGTGGTGCGGTCCGGCCAGTGCAGCTGGTAGAGGTCCAGGTAGTCGGTGCGCAGGCGCTTGAGGCTGGCGTCGAGGGCGGCGACGATGTTGTGTCGGTCGTGGTGCGACAGGCCATCGCGGATATGCGCCTGGCCTGCCGGGTCGCGGGCGGGACCGGCGATCTTGCTGGCCAGGACCAGGTCGTCGCGTCGGCCACGGGCGGCCAGCCAGCTGCCGATGTAGCGCTCGGTGGTGGTCCAGGTCTCGGCGCGCGTCGGCGTCGGGTACATCTCGGCGGTATCGATGAAGTTGACCCCGGCGGCCAGGGCCGCGTCGAGCTGCTGGTGGGCGTCCTGCTCGGTGTTCTGGTGACCCCAGGTCATGGTGCCCAGGCTGAGGGCGCTGATCTCGAGGTCGGTGTGGCCTAGACGGCGGTAGAGCATGGTATGGTTCCTTCGTTCGGTGGGTTGGTTTTCTGGCGCGCAGAGAACAAGGCCTGCAAGCGCGGCGGGACTCTGTGGGAGCGCGCCTTGTGTCGCGATGGGCCGCAAAGCGGCCCTGCTCAGTTCAATGCCCGATCACTGGCCGGACACCGCCAACGACCGCGCCGCTTGCGTGTACTGGTTGATGGCCCGAGGCAGCCCCAGGTGGTCGCGTAACGTCTTGCCCTGGTACTCGCGCCGAAATACCCCGCGCTGCTGCAGCAACGGCACGACCTGCTCGACGAACACCTCCACCCCCGACGGAAACATGTCCGGCATGATGTTGAAGCCATCCCCGGCACCGGCCAGGAACCATTCGGCCAGGGTCTGGGCGACCTGCTCGGGCGTGCCGACCAGCAGCCGGTGGCCAACCAGGATCCGCCGCGACAGCTGACGGATGCTCAGGTTCTCGCGTCGGGCAAGGTTCAGCTGGGCTTCGAGAAAGCCCTGGGAGCCGCGCTCGAAATCCGCCACGGCGCCGATCCGCGCCCAGGGCAAGGGCGCGTCGGGGTCCAGCTCGCGGGCGTCGATGCCGATGCGTCCGGCCACCTGCTGCAGCAAGCCATGTTCGCCATGCCAGGCGTTGAGCTGGTCGAAGCGGGCATGGGCCTCGGCCTCGGTGCTGCCGATCACGGTCGACAGGCCGGGCATGATCTTCAGGTGCTCGGGGTTGCGGCCCCAGGCGCGGGCGCGCTGCTTCATCTCGCGGTAGAACGCCTGGCCGTCGGGCAAGGTGGTCTGGGTGGTGAAGATGGCGTCGGCATAGCGTGAACCCAGGGCCTTGCCGCCTTCGGACGAGCCAGCCTGGACCAGCACCGGTCGGCCCTGGGGCGAGCGCGGCAGGTTCAGTGGGCCCTTGACCGAAAAGTGCTTGCCGTGGAAGTCCAGGGTATGGACCTTGGCCGGATCGGCGAAACGGCCGCTGGCGCGGTCGGCGATGATCGCGTCGTCTTCCCAGCTGTCCCAGAGCTTGAGCGTGACGTCGAGGAATTCCTCGGCGCGGCCGTAGCGGTCCACGTGCAGCGGCGCCCCGGCCAGGCCGAAGTTCTGCGCGGCGGCGTCACCGGCGTTGGTGACCACGTTCCAGGCCGCGCGACCGCCGCTGATGTGGTCCAGCGAGGCGATGCGCCGAGCCAGGTTGAACGGCTCGTTGTAGGTGCTCGAGGCGGTGGCGATCACGCCGATGCGCTCGGTGGCGGCGGCCACGGCGGTCAGCAAGACGGTCGGCTCCAGGCGCCCCCCGGGCTGGCTGGCGAGGTCGCCGCCGAGCGCCGGGCCATCGGCGAGAAAGATCGCGTCCAGGCAGCCGCGCTCGGAAATCTTCGCGATGTTGCGGTAGTAGTCGACGTCCAGGTAGGCATCCACCGGCGCATCGCCCTGGCGCCAGGCACCGGAATGGGCGCCGAAACCGAGGATGTTCATGCCCAGGCTCATCTGCTGCGATTGCTTGCTCATCTGTGTCTCTCCGTTCAGACCGCGCTGGCTTCGTCGCCCGCGCCGTGCCCCTGCTCGGCCTCGGCCTGGCGGGCGCGCCAGGCCGCGGTGGGGCTGATGCCATTGAGGTAATAATTGCCCAGGGCCTGCTCGCGGTAGATCGCTGGGTTGTGCGAAGCGAGCGTGCGGGCGTTACGCCAGTGCCGGTCGAAGCGCCGCTGGCTGCTGGTGGCCGATGCACCGCCGACCTCGAAGAGCAAGGTGCTGGCCTCCAGCACCTGGGCCAGGACGATCTGCTGGGCCTGGTAGGCGTGGATCTCGGCATCGGTGTAAAGCTGTTCGACGGCTTCGCCAGCCTGCCCGGCCTCGTACACCCCCTGCAGGCTGTGGCCGACCGCCGTGACCTGGGCCTGGGCGGCGAACGCCAGGCTCGACAGGCGGCCGATGACCCGCTGCACCAGCGGGTCGTCGGCCGGGCGCGATTGCCCGGGCACGCCAAAGGCGCGGGTACGGCCCTGGACGAAGGCCACGGCATCGGCGAGCACGGCCCGGGCGATGCCGGCCAAGGTCGCCAGGTGCACAGCCTGGTAGAAGGCCGTGAGGTACGACTCGGCGCGCAGCTCTCCCTTGGCAAAGCGGCGCAGCACATGCCGCGCCGGCACCGGCACGGCGCTGAAGCGGGTGGTACCGCTGCCGGTCAGGCGCTGGCCGAAGCCGTCCCAGTCGTCCACCACCTCGACGCCCGGCGCCCGGGTCGGCACCGCCAGGCTGACGAAGTCGTCGCCATCGGCCGCCACCGCCGCGACCCAGTCGGCATAGAGGGTGCCGGTGCAGTAGTACTTCTGCCCGTCCAGGCGGAAATCTGCCTCGCCGTCCTCGGCACCAGTGGGTGTCAGGCTGACGGTATTGCCGGTGCTGTCCGTGCGTTCGGCCATGGCCGCGCCCCACAGCTCGCCGGCGGCGACCTTGGCGAACCAGTAGTCTTGGGACGCTTCGTCACGCGCCGCCAGACGTCCCTCGACGAAGCCGAAATGCGCCCGCAGGATCTGCGGCAGGTTGGAATCAGCCTCGCCCAGGCGTACCAGCAGGCGCAGCAGCTGCGGCAGACTGGCGCCCAGGCCGCCGTGACGACGCGGCACCCGTAGCGCGCCGAAGCCCGCCTCGCGCAGCCAGGCCACAGGTTCGAAGGCCAGCTGGCGCTGCTGCTCACGTTCGACGGCGCTGGCGGCGATACGCGTGAACACCGGGTCGAAGCGCGCGTCCAGCTCGGCGTCGGTGACAGGCAATTCAGGTTCAAGACTCATGACGGTTCCTTGCAGTCGGATTCAGGAGATGGCGGTGCGCGGGTCGATCCGCTGGTTGAGCACATCGACCAGCAGGTTCACCAGCACGTAGATGGCGGCGGCCAGCAGGGTCACACCCAGCACCAACGGCACGTCCTTGTTGGCGGTGGCGTCGAGCATCAACCGGCCGATGCCCTGGCGGCCGAACAGCAGCTCGACCACCACCGCGCCACCGAGCAGGCTGGCGAAGACGAAGCCGGCCAGGGTCACCAGCGGCACCAGGGCGTGGCGCAAGGCATGGCGCAGGCGCACGCCGGCGTCGGTCATGCCGCGGGCACGGGCCTGGGTGATGAAAGGTTGCTCGAGCACGCTTTCCAGCGAGTGGCGCAGCACTTGGGCGAGCACCGCCGCCACCGGCAGGGCCAGGGCCAGGGTTGGCAGCACCAGCGACTGCCAGCCGCTGGAGCCAGACGGCGGCAATAGGTGGAACTGGAAGGCGAACACCAGCAACAGCAGGGTGCCGATCACAAAGCTCGGCGCCGACGACAGCACCAGTTCCGCGCCAGACACCAGCGAACGCACCCGACGACCGCGATTGGCGGTGAGCAACGCCGATGCCAGCGCGATGCCCACCGCCAGCAGGGCCGCGCTCAACGCCAGTGCCAGGGTCGCGCCCAGTTGCTCGGCAATCGCCTGGGTAACCGGGATGCGCAAGCGGTAGGACTCGCCCAGATTGCCCTGGGCCAGGCGCGCCAGGTAGCGGCCGTACTGCACCAGCAAAGGTTGGTCCAGACCATACTCGGCGCGCACCTGGGCAAGCAGTTCCGGGGTGGGCAAGGCATCCGGGCCGCCGAGGATGGCCAAGGCCGTGTCGCCACCGCTGTTGTTCACCGCCAGGAAGGTCAGGCTGGCGGCGGCCCAGAGCACCAGCAGACCGTCGCGCAGGCGGCGCAGGAGGATCGCGATCAGTTTCATGGTTGCTCCTTGGCCAGCCAGACGCTGGTGAACAGCGGGACGTTGTGCGAGCCATCGAACAGCACGCCGCCGACGGCCTTGCGGTAGGCCACCAGCATCTGGCTCTCTACCGATGGCACCGCCGGAACGACTTCGCCCAGGCGCTGCTGAGCCTGGCGGTAGAGCTGTTGGCGTCGTGCCGGGTCGGTGCTGCGCCGCGCCTCGCCGAGCAGGCGATCAAGGGCGTCATCGCGCAAGCGCCCGACGTTCTGGCCGATCAGCTTGCCGCTGGGAATGGCCTGGCTGTGGTAGAGGATGAACAGCCCGTCCGGGGTGTTGGTGTGCCAGTAGCCGCCGCCGATGGCGTCGAATTGGCCGGCATAGCGCAGCTCGCTGACGCGGGTGATGGGCAGCAGCTCGATGGGCAGGTCGAAGCCGATCTTGCGCAGGTCCGCCTGCACCGCCACTGAGACGTTGGCCGGGAATGCCGGGTTGTCGTAAGTCAGCAGCGTCGCTTGCAGGCGCTTGCCATTGCGCGTGCGAAAACCTTCGGCGTCACGGTCCGTCCAGCCGGCCTCGTCGAGCAGGCGGTTGGCGCTGACTGGATCGAAGGCCAGCGCGTCGCGGGCGACCGGGTCGTAGTCGCGGGTGTTGACCGCGAGGAAGTCGCCCTTGGCCAGGTATTCGCCGAAGCCGGAAATCCACGCCAGGCCGTCGCGGTCGATGGCCTGGGCTACAGCCTTGCGCACGCGCACGTCGTCGAACGGCGGGCGCTCGACATTGAAGGTGATGCTGCGGTTCGGATTGCCCTTGCGGATGCGGCTGCGCAGCACCAGGTCGGGGTTGCCGCGAATGGCCGCGGCATTTTGCGCCGGGGCCTCCAGGGCCATGTCGCTGCGCGCCGACTCCAGGGAGGTATAACGGATCATCGCCTCGGGCACATAGCTCAGCTCGATGCGTTGCAGGTAGGCCTCGCCGTGGTGGGCCGTGGCCGGTGGCGCCCAGTGGTAGCCAGCGCGGCGCGCGAAGCTGGCACCCTGATCGCGCACGTAGCGATCGAGCACGAACGGCCCGCTGCCGATCGGCCGGCTGGCGATGCTGCGCGGGGCTTCGCGGATCTGCCGCGGCGAGATCATGCCCAGCCACGACTGCGACAGCACGTCGAGGAACGGCGCGTAGGGTTCGCGCAGGGTGGCCTCGAAGGTGAATTCGTCCACCACCCGGCCCTCGAGGTACGGCGCGATGTAGGCCGCGGCCAGCGGCGACTTGGTCGCCGGGTCGCGCATGTGCTCGAGGTTGACCCGCACCGCTTCGGCGTTGAAGCGCTCACCATCGCTGAAGGTGACATCGTCGCGCAGGTGGAAGGTGTAGGTCTTGCCGTCGGCGCTGATGTCCCAGCTTTTTGCCAGCCACGGGGTCAAGGTGCCGTCGCCGGCCTGGTACACCAGGCAGTCGAAGAGGATACGTCCCAGCCACTGGATATTGCCGTGGGACAGCGCGTGGATATCGAAGCTACCGGCATCGCTGGCGGCCGACACGCGCAAGGTGCCGCCACGGCGGCCCTCGCTCGGTTCGACGAAGTCGCTGATCGGGTAGCGCAGCACGCCGTCCTGGCTAGAGACTGCCTCGCCCGCCAGCGCCGCCGCGGCCTTGGACGGCGGGGTCGGTGTGGCCGGCGAGCAGCCCGCCAGGGCCAGCAGGCAGGCGCTGCACAACGCCATGAGGTGATATCGGTTCATCGAAGTCCCTCTCTTCTGGCCATCAGAAACGCAACGCCACGCCGGTGGTTACCGTGAAGGCATCCCCCGGGTAGAAGTTCGCCGAGTCCTGGCCCTTGGCGTCGTAGGCGGTATTGGCCGCGGTGGCGTAGCGCTGGTCTGTGAGGTTGCGCAGGTCGGCGAACACTTCCCATTTATTGCTCGGCGCCTGGTAGCCGACCTTGGCGCCCCACAACACGTAGGACGGGGCTTGCCAGGTGTTGGCGTAGTCGATGTAGTAGCTGGAGGCGGCGCGCACGTTGAGCGAGGCGTAGAAGCCGCTCTGCTGGCGATAGGCGAGCTCGGCCTGGTAGACGTGACGTGGCAGGCTTGGCAGCTCGTTGCCGCCGAAGGTATCGTCGTCGCGGTAGTGGAAATCGTTGAGGGTGTAGGCCTGGCGCAGGTCCAGGGTGTCGCCGTTGTCACCGGCCCAGAGCAACGCGCTCAGGCCCGCCTCGATGCCTTGGTGCAGGGTCGGGCTGGCGTTGGAGGTCGCGGTGATCTGGTCCTGGGTGGCGGTGGCCTGCTGCACCACCACGGTCAGCAGCTCTTTCTGCACCCAGGAGCGGTACAGAGTCAGGCTGCCGTCGAAGATGCCGTGGCTGCCGCGGATACCGACCTCGAAGGTGTTCGCCTTCTGCGGACGGTTGTCATACAGGTACGGCGTGCCGGTGCTGCCCAGCTGCCAGGTGACGGGTGGATCGACGCTGCGGCTGACGTTGCCGAACAGCGTGAACGCCGGCGTCAACTGATAGCGCAGGCCGATGCGCGGGGCGATGTCGTTCTCGGTGTATTCGACGCTGTCGGGGAACTGGCTGGTGTTGACGCCGGTGCTGGACTCGATCTCGGCCTTGCGCTTGATGTTGATGAACGACAGGCCCGAGGACAGCCACAGGCGGTCGCTCAGTTGCAGTTCGTTGCCAAGGCTCAGCACCGTATCGCGCGAACCGGTGTAGTTGGTTTCCTGGATCTTGGCCCCGGTGGCGGCGCTGTGCGACTTGACGTCGGCAAGGTACGCGCGGGTATTGCTGAAGATGATGCTGCTGTCGCTGGGCAGGCCGAAGAAGCTGTCGCCGGTGCGAAAATAGCGCAGGGTCAGGTTGATGTCCTTGGAGCGCCAGTCCTGCGGCGCCACGGCGTAACGCCAGCCGTTGAGCAGCGGGTAGTTGTTGTAGGCCGCGCCCACTTCAAGCCTGTTGCCATCATCGAAGGTGTAGGTGGTCTTGTTGGCCAGGAAGGTAGTGCCGTCCTTGCGCCGTCCAGTGGGCACCCGGTTGCTGCGCGGGTCGTGCTTGAGCTGCTGGCGGGTCAGGGTATTGCCGTTGGTGAGCTGCTCTTCGCGGTATTTGACGAACAAGCGCGTCTGAAGCTTGGGACTGAATACATGGCCGAAGTTGGCCGCCAGGCCGCGGGCCTCGTTGCTGGCATGGTCCTGGTAGCCATCGCGCTCATTGTGCTGCAGGTTGATGTAGTAGTCGCTGTCGCCGACCACCCCGCCGGTGCTCAGCTGTTGCTTGCGGTAGCCGTAGCTGCCGAGCTCCAGGCGCGCGTAGTTGCCCGGGTCGGTGCGGCCGGTCTTGCTGACGAAGTTGATCGCCCCGCCCAGCGACAGCGCGGCATACTCGGAGGCGTTGGCACCGTAGAGCACCTCGGTGTGGTCCACCGCCTGCATGTCGAGGAAGTCTTCCTGGGTACCGCCGGGGCCGGTGATCGGCAGGCCGTCGAAGAGGAACTTGGTGCCCAGTACGTAGCCTTGGTAGAAGGTGTTCAGGCCCGAGCCCCGGATGGAGATCTTGTTCGCGCCGCTGCCGCTGGTGGCCTGGGCGAATACGCCCGGCTGCAAGGCAAGCACGTCTTCGGCGTTGGATGCCCTGCCCTGCTCGACCTGGCGGTTATCGACCACGGCGGTGTTGCCGGCAACCTTTTGCAGGCGCTTCTGATCCTGCTGCGCGCCGGTGGCGGCCTGGCCGGTAACGGTGACCTTGCCCAAGGCGGTGGTAGGCTCATCGGCTGCCTGGACATTCTGGCCCAGGACGGCCAGCAGAATGGGCAGGCTGGCCGCCGTGGCGGCGGTGGGCAGATGACGCACGGGCGTTCGAATCGATGCACGCACTGCAGGTACTCCCCCGTTATTGGTGGCTGTCCGGGTGACCAATCAGCCACTCAATCGAACAGCACCGTAAGTTGTTGCAGGGAGTACTTGCAGTTGTCGTGCCAGTGCTTTTAGCACGTATTTAACGGGTTTAATCAGTTGTACGAGTTGCTGTGCGATACAAAGTGTCCGGAGCGTGTTTGTGGGGCAACAGTGTGAACAGAACATCTCTAGAACGCGCCATAGCGCTTGCCCGAGGCAGGCTTTGAATAAGTAATTAACATATAACCGGTACTGTTCGCACGGCAACATCAGAACAACATAAAGTTTGAATTACAGATGACACTTCAATCAAGTTAGCCAGGGGAGTGGAAGTAGTCCGTATTAGCGCCGCTTCGCGCTTATCGCAGGCAAGCCAGCGCCTCCAGGGGCGGCGGCGAGCTTAGAGTCGCGCATCCACAGGCGGACAAAGCCCGCACCTTTCACCCCTTTCAGCCCTGGCATGGAACCTGCTCTGCTCCCCTACGCTGGCCTGACTATGCCCATAGAACGCCGAGGATCATGACGTGAAGACATTTAGGGGAATCATTGATGCACGCGATACAACAGGACCGATTGCGCCTGGCCATTCGCCTCGCCACCCTGGCCATGGGCCTGGGCGGCGCCGTGCTGGGCAGTGCCCTGGCCTTTGCCGCTGACGACGGCGCGACCCTGGGCACGGTCACCGTCCAGGGTGCCCGTCAGAGCGCCGCCGAAAGCGCCAGGAGCCAGCTGAACGAGGTGCCGGGGGGCACCAGCGTGGTCGACAGCGAGGAAGTCTCCAAGGGCCGCACCGCCAACCTGCAGGACACCCTCGGCTACCAGCCTGGCGTGTTCGTGCAATCCACCGGCGGCAACGACGCGGCAAAGATCTCTATCCGCGGCTCAGGCGCCAATACCTCGCCGGGCTATTTCCGGGAAGGCATCAAGTTTCTCTTCGACGGCCTGCCGATCACCGGCCCGGGCGGCACGCCCTACGAGTTTCTCAACGCCTCCGGGGTCAACTACACCGAGATCCTGCGCGGCGCCAACGCCTTCCAGTATGGGGCGCTGACCCTTGGGGGCGCGGTGAATTTCGTCAACCACAGCGGCTATACCGCGCCGGGCCTGCGCCTGCGCGCCGAGGCCGGCAGCTACGGTTACCAGAAGCAGACGCTGAGCGTCGGCGGCGTGCAGGACGCCCTGGATTACTACGTCAATGTCGACAACTACCGTAATGAGGGCTATCGCGACTATAGCCTGTCCAAGAGCCAGGGCGTGGTCGCGAACCTCGGCTACCGCTTCAGCCCCAAGCTCGAGACCCGGCTGATGCTGCGCTACCGCGACGAGTACCACAACGATCCCAGCGCCACCACACTCGAGGCGGTCAAGCACCACACCCGCCGCTCCAGTGCCACCGCCGAGTCGAGCGGTGCCGGCAGCCGCCGACCCGGGAGCCTGTGGCTGGGCAGCAAGACCACCTACACCTTCGATGACGACGCCCGCCTGACCTTCGGCGTGGCGTATCACGACTACGCCCACAACAACAGCCCGAACAGCCCCAGCAACCCCAGCTACTGGGACTGGCACGACCTCAACCTGCTGCTGGGCTACGACCGCATCGACAGCTGGTTCGGCCTTGAGAGCCGCAGCAGCATCGCCTTCACCTCGACCCAGCACCTGCGCGGCGAGGTCAACTCGACCACCGCCGCGAAAGTGCCACTCAAGCAGATCGACTACAAGGACGCCTTCGACCGCACCATTGCCCTGGGCAACGACCTCAACCTGGTCGACGGCCTATGGCTGACCAGTGGCGTATCCTTCGTCAACGTGCGGCGCAAGACCAACATCGACTACGCGGTAAACCCCAACACCACGACCTTCCCCACCCGTGAGGACTACGACAACTGGAGCGTGGCCCCGCGCATCGGCCTGCGCTACGTGTTCACCCCGCAGTTGCAGGCGTTCGCCAACTTCAGCCGCTCCATCGACCCGCCTGCCTCCTGGGAGTATTCCGGCTCCGGTCCGACCACCCCGTACATCCGCCCGCTGGTGGAACAGAAGGCCAACACCTTCGAGATCGGCATCAAGGGATCTCAGGGCATCTTCGACGGCAGCCTGGCGCTGTACCGCTCGTGGATCCACGACGAACTGCTGAACGTCCAACTGATCGCTGCCACCCCCACCGCCGCCGCGGTGACCGGCGCCTTCAATGCTTCGCCGACCATTCACCAGGGTGTCGAGGCCGGCCTCAACACCCGCCTCTGGGAAAACCCCCAGGGCGACCTGCTGCGCTGGCGTCAGGTGTACACCTACAACGACTTCCACTACCGCGACGACGACGCTTTCGGCGACAACCAGCTGCCGGGCATTCCCAAGCATGTCTACCAGGGCGAATTGCAGTACCAGCACCACAGCGGCTTCTACACCGGGGTGAACGTGCAGTCCGCTTCGCGTACCGCCGTCGACTACGCCAACACCTTCTACGCCCCTTCCTATACCGTGTGGGGCGCCAACGTCGGCTACGAAGCACCCAAGGGCGACTGGAAGGTCTCGCTCGACCTGAAGAACCTCGCCAACAAGGCCTACGTCACTGCCGTCACCCCGCAGTACAACGCAGCCGGTGCCGACACCGCGTCGCTGTATCCCGGGGACGGCATTGGCGCGTATGTGGGGGTTGAAGTGAGGTATTGAAGCACCTTGCAGGCCAGGCGCCACAGGGCTCGGCCGCGGCGTGCTGCCCCGACCTTGAGCTATCCAGACCGACACTCACCCAGGCCCGGCTGCCCAGTTCAAACAGCCTGGTCTGAGGCGGGCAGCGCATGGGCAAGGTCCGCCGCCGACGGGCTGGCCTTGTGCAGGGTGATCGGCACCGACTTGGCAGCCGGGACCTTGCTACGTTGCGCGTGATGCCACAACGGGACCAATGGATTGCATTCGGGGTAATAGGCCGCCGCGCACCCTTCCGGGATGTCGTAGGCAATGATCTGCAGCGGGCCCACCTCGCGCCTGACGTCGGTCTCGACGGCGGTACGCAGCCTTACCCAATCACCCGCCGCCATGCCCAGCCGGATGACGTCGTTTCGGTTGAGGAACACCACGCTACGGGTGCCGCGCACCCCGCGAAAACGATCATCGTAGCCATAGACGGTGGTATTGAATTGATCGTTGCTGCGCAGCGTCATCAATTGCAGGACCTGGCGGTCATCCTCGCTCGGTGAGACATCATCATCTTCGTCCAGCTGGGCCGGGGTGATGAACTGTGCCTTGGCCGACGGCGTCTGCCATTGCCGCTGGCTGGCCGCCACCGGGCGATGGAAGCCGCCGGGTTCCCACATGCGGGTTTCCATGTCATGGAAAATGTCGGGATAAACCTGGCTGATGGCTTCGCGGATCAGCGCATAGTCGCGACGCCACGCATCCCACGCAATGCGCACCGTGCCGCCAAGCGTCGCTTCGGCCAACCCGGCGACAATCGCTACTTCGGAGCGCAAAAGTTCCCCGGCTGGCTCGCTGGTGCCCTTCCAGCCGGTGATGCAGCCAGTGCTGTCCTCCGTGCTGTAGGCCTGTTCGATGCCCTCCTGGCGATCGATCTCGATCCGACCCAGGCAAGGCAATAGCCAGGCCTGCTTGCCGGGCAGCAGGTGACTGCGATTGAGCTTGGTCGCCACCTGCACATTGAGCGCCAGGTTCGACCAGGCCGGTTCCATGCGGTGGGTGTCCGGCACGGCGCGCAGGAAATTGCCGCCCAAGGCAATGAAGCCCCTGACACTGCCATCGAGCATGCCCTCGCAGGCATCCACCGTGGCCAGGCCCTTGCGCTCGGGCACCTGGAAACCGAACAATGCCTGGATCTTGTCCACGGGCACCTTCTGCGGATCTTCGGTGATGCCGACCGTGCGTTGGCCCTGCACGTTGGAATGCCCGCGCACTGGGCAGATGCCGGCGCCCGGCTTGCCGATGTTGCCGCGCAGCAGCAACAGATTGACCAGCATCTGCACGTTTTCCACGCCATGCCTGTGCTGGGTCATGCCCATGCCGTAGATCACCATCACCCGCTGGCTGGCGGCATACACCGTGGCGGCCGCCTCCAGCGCGCTACGCCCCAGGCCAGACCGGCGCTCTATCGCTGCCCATGGGTGACGCTCCACCTCGGCCAGGAAGGTCTCAAAGCCCTGGGTGTGCTGCGCGATGAACCCGTGGTCGAGAATCGCCGGCTTGCCTTGGGCCACCGCGGCCTGCTCCATCGCCAGCAATGCCTTGGCAATGCCCATGATGGCCGCGGTATCGCCCCCGATAGCGACCTGGTGGTACTGCGTGCTGATCACCGTCGAGTGCGGGCCGAGCATCTCTGGCGGAGATTGCGGATTGACGAAACGCTCAAGCCCGCGCTCACGAATTGGGTTGAAGGTGATGATCGGCACGTCACGCCTGCGCGCTTCCTGCAACGGATGAAGCATTCGCGGGCTGTTGCTGCCGACGTTCTGTCCGAAGAAGAAGATGCAGTCGGTCTGTTCGAAATCCGCCAGGGTCACCGTCCCCACGGGGACGCCGAGGCTCTCCTGAAGGCCGACCGACGTGCTTTCGTGGCACATGTTGGAACTGTCGGGCAGGTTGTTCGTGCCGTAGGCACGGGCCAGCAACTGATAAGCGAAAGAAGCTTCCAGCGAGGCGCGGCCAGAGGCGTAGAACACCACCTTATCCGGCTCAAGGGCGCGCAGCTCGGCGCCGATCTCGCGATAGGCCTGCTCCCAGCTGGTGACCTGGTAGCGGTCGCTGGTCGGGTCGTAGCGCAGGGGATGGGTCAGGCGCCCATGCTGCTCCAGGTCGTAGTCGCTCCAGGTACGCAGCTCGCTGAGGCTAAAGCGCTGGAAGAACTCGGGACCGGTCCTGAACGAGGTCAGCTCCCAGGCCGTGGCCTTGGCGCCGTTTTCGCAGAACTCCAGGGCATGGGGGTGGCCGGGTTTGGCCCAGGCACAACTGACGCAGGCAAACCCCTTGGGCTTGTTCTGGCGCATCAGCGCTGCTGGCGCCTTGGCCAAGGCTTGTTCGCGCCAGAGGATCTTCATGACCGAATTCGCAGACCCCCAGCCTCCAGATGCCGACGTGTAGGGACGATAACGTACTTGCGGATGAAGGATCTGCATGGCATCACCTGTTGGGTTGGCTGGCAGTATTGTGTATCGAGATGTTACAGAAAAGCATAGTCGAAGGTATCGAGCCGGCCCTGTAGGTCAGCTCGCAGGGCAGACTCCGCGCAACGCAGCTATGGCGCAGAGCCTGCCGGCCTGGCCTGATCGACGAGGCATTTTTGCAGGCATCCGCCAGGGCAAGGTCCATCAACCCCGAGCGGTAAGGCTAAAAAGGCGTCAGTCGTGTCATGGCATCGAGTCGCCATCCTCGCTGTCATCGCCGCCCCCGTCCCCCTTATTGTCGCCAGGCAACGCCGTGCCGCCTGATGAGTTGCGCTTGTCCATGATCTCCTTGCGCTGCTCGGACTGTGTATCGATGGCGCCATCCGTGCTGTCAGGGGGTGACTGTCTGTCGACCGGAGGCACTCTGTCCTGGTCGAGCGAAGGGACGTCTTGCATCGGCGCGGAGCGCTGGGTGTCCTGATCGGTGGTGTTTCCAGCGCTGAACGCGACCGCGGGCATGCCTGCGGCGAATGCGCAGGCCAAACCGAGGCTAATGAGCTTGTTCATGATTCCTCTCCAATGGACCGCTTACTCATGATTGGGTCGATCCCTGCCGCATCGGTGCCATCGAACAGACCAAAGGACTGGCCAGGCGAGCCCGACGCAGCATATTCAAGGCTGGCCTTTGCCACCTGAGGCGCCGAATACCTGGCCTGTGACGTAGCTGGCCTCGGTGGAAGCCAGTTGTACATACAAGGGCGCAATTTCCACCGGTTGCCCCGGGCGCTTGAGCGGTGTGTCGCCGCCGAACGCCTTGAGCTTTTCCTGGGTCTGCCCACCGGTGACCTGCAGCGGGGTCCAGAACGGACCCGGGGCCACGGCGTTGACGCGGATGCCCTTGTCGGCCAGCTGCTTGGCCAGACCCTTGCTGAAATTGGCGATGCCCGCCTTGGTCAGCGCATAGTCGATCAGGTTCTCGCTCGGGTCGTAGGCATTCACCGAGGCGGTATTGATGATCGCCGCGCCTTCTGGCAGATGCGGGATGGCGGCCTTGGTCACCCAGAACAGCGCATAGAGATTGGTCTTGAGGGTCCAGTCGAACTGCTCGTCACTGATATCCAGCAGCGAGTCATGGCTTTGCTGGCGGGCGGCATTGTTGACCAGGATGTCCAGCCCACCCAGTTGCTGCACGGCCTTGGCCACCAGGTCACGACAGAACCCGGCATCGCGCAGGTCGCCAGGAATGGCCACCGCGTTGCGACCGGCATCCTTGATCAGCTTGATCACTTCGCGGGCATCCTCTTCCTCGGCGGGCAGGTAGTTGATCGCCACGTCGGCGCCCTCCCGCGCGTAGGCTATCGCCACGGCGCGGCCCAGGCCCGAGTCACCGCCCGTGATCAAGGCCTTGCGGCCGAGCAGCCGGTTGCTGCCCTTGTAACGGGTCTCGCCATGGTCTGGCCTGGGTTCCATCTTGCCGGCCAGGCCTGGCCAGGGCTGGGTCTGGGGACTGAACGGTGGCTTGGGAAAACCTTGCTGCGGGCTCTGCAGTGGCGTGGGCACCGCCCCCTCTCGCGAGACCTGGGCCATGGCCGGTGCGGCAAGGCCGGCGGCGGTCACCAGGGCAGCGCCCTGCAGGATGCGGCGGCGAGTATGATCGTGGTTCTGGTCGCTCATGACAGGTGCTCCTTGGCGGGTTGATCCTCCAAGTAGGCTGATGGCCCGCCGCCAAGGTTCAGTTGCGATGACCATTGGTGAGTCCGCCCGAACGAGCAATGGCGTGTTTACCCTTGATTGTCGCCGCCTCCTAGCGGCCTGTTAACTACCGTCACCGATGAGCTTGAGATGGTTATTGACTTTGCCGCTGGAAGGATCGACCAGCCAGTACTGGTTGTTCATCACATTGACTCTGCTGCATTCCTTCGGCAGCGATTTCATATCGATACAAAGAAGTCCATTGGTCATCGTCCAGTGCTCGGTTTCTGGAGCCGCGGGCGGCATGGTGAATACGTCAGTGCCATTGGCGCGGAAACTGATGGTATAGGGATGTCCTTTGCGCGACGTTCCAGAAAACGTCTTGCCCACCAAGGCATCGCGGGCTTGGGCGTCATCCAGCGCCGCTGCCCCAGGGGGCAAAGGGGGAGGTTCATTGATTGAGGTCGAAGCACAACCGGCGACAGCCAACACGAGGATCGCAGCACCTGCTTGAATCACGTTCATGGCAGACCTTCCTGTTTGCGCAAGGGGGGCGGTGGAGAGTGAAGTGTAGGCCAGACCCATGACCGATGGAGCCAGCTGCGTGCGCCGCGGAAGAATGCTTGTTGGTGGAGGCGATCAGGAAATATTTATCCGTCCCGAAGTCGGTGTACCGGTTCAAAGCAGGTGCTTGTCTTGGTTCTTGCGGTGCCCTTGAGATCGAGCGCCGCGCGCAGGGCCACATGCCGACAATGGACACCCGGCCTCTTTATCCTCATCAGTGTTTCGTCTGCACTTGACTCAATGCGGCCTCGACCAATGCTCGCGCAGCTTCGATCTCGTGCACTGTCGTCAAGGTCAGTATTTGCCCACCTGGGATGGGGTGCAACAACACCGCCTGCTGCGCGACGGTTAGTGCACAGGCTAAGCATTCGGAATGCCTAAATCAGTCTGTCTTCGAGTGTATGGGGGATTTCATGGGCAAATCCCGGTGGAGCCGGAACGATCTTCAGCATGGTCAACCCCAGTGTCGGAAGGGGCTGCCACTGACCTGCTGTCAAACAAGAAGGTGGCAGCTGTACGCGGGTTGACAGGCCGAAGACACTGGAACTCGGCGCACACGAAGGTGCCCCACGCACAGCCACCATGAGGGATGCACGCGATTCAGTTGTCGAACACGGCCTGTCAACACCGGGCATTGATGAGCAACGACCGGGCGAGACTAGTGTCCTGTCTCGGAAATAAAGGAAAGTCTGAACATTTGAGACATTTATTGAAATCAAACAGCTGTTAAACGTGGCAGACAAACTCCACCGGATTGCACTGCATCGACCCTAGGCCTGCAGTCAGCAATGGCGATCCGCGCGGACGCACCTTGCGCTTGCGTGGCGCTTTTTGGATGTTTCGACCCAAACACGGTGAACTAACGCCCCACCGGCATGATCCTTTCCTATGCGAAGTCATCGCGATCCTGACGGACCAGTGCATCCGTACTGCGCGCCAGGCAAGGGGTCGCCACACGATAAGGAGCCGCCGTGACTGTTACCACCCACCCCCCCTACCGCTGCACGCCAGGCCCGCTTCACGCGATGCTGCTTGGCGGAACCGTTGCCCTGTTTCTTGGGGCGTTGTTCAATGATATCGCCTACTTCCAGACCTACCAGATCCAGTGGAGCAACTTCGCGTCCTGGCTGATTGCCGGGGGGCTGGTGTTCTGCGGGCTGGCGCTGTTGTTCGCGCTAGTGAATCTGCTTCGGGCGGACCGCAAGACGGGGCGACCCGTGTGGTACTTCCTGTTGCTGCTGATCACGTGGGTGTTGGGCTTGGTCAATGCCTTCGAGCACGCGAAAGATGCGTGGGCAGTAATGCCTGCTGGGCTGGTGCTGTCAGTGATCGTGACCCTGTTGAGCCTCGTCACGGCCTGGATCGGCTTCACCAACCTGCGTTCGGAGGGTGTGCAATGAGACATTCGATCCCACTGACCGCCTTGAGCATGGCGCTGCTGTTGAGCGCTTGCGGCGGCGAAGCGGACAGCACGCAAGCGCGCGGCCCGGACCCGAAGATGCCGGAACCGCAACGCAGCCTGTTGCCCAGCATGAAGATTGCCGAGCCTGTGGAATGGGGCGATCAGAAGCCCACGGTTCCCCAGGGCTACAACGTCACGGCGATCGCGACCGACCTGAAGATCCCACGCCAGACCCTCGTGCTGCCCAATGGCGACATTCTAGTGGCCGAGGGCCGAGGCGGCAGCGCCGCCAAACTCAAGCCCAAGGACGTGATCGCCAGCTCCATCAAGGCACAGGGCAATACCAAGGTCAAAGGCGGCAATCGCCTGACCTTGCTGCGCGACGCTGACGGTGACGGCACCTATGAGATGCAGACGGTCTTCGCCGAAAACCTCAACGCCCCGTATGGCCTGGCCTTTGCCGATGGCAAGCTGTACGTGGCCAATCAGGACGCCCTGGTGCGCTTCGACTATGAAGAAGGCCAGACCAAGGCCAGCGGCGCGCCGACCAAGGTCACCGACCTGCCGTCGGAGATCAATCACCATTGGACCAAGTCGTTGACCGTCAGCCCCGACGGACGCTTCCTGTATGTCGGGATCGGCTCGAACAGCAACATCACCGAGCGAGGCATGGAGGTCGAGATCGACCGGGCGATGGTCTGGCAGGTCGACGCTCAGACCGGCGCGCACAGGCCTTATGCAACCGGCCTGCGCAACCCGACGGCACTGGCGATGCAGCCTGGCTCCGGGCAATTGTGGGCGGTGGTCAACGAGCGTGACGAGCTCGGTCCTGACCTGGTACCCGATTACTTGACCTCGGTGCGCGAAGGCGAGTTCTATGGCTGGCCCTACAGCTATTGGGGCCAGAACGTCGACCGCCGCGCGCAGCCGGAGAACCCGGCTAAAGTGGCCGCGGCCATCAAACCGGACTACAGCCTGGGATCGCACGTTGCCGCGCTTGGGGTCGACTTTTCCCTACCGGCCATGGGCGAGAAGTATGCCGACGGCGTGTTCGTCGGCGAGCACGGCAGCTGGAACCGCGAACCCCCGGTGGGGTACAAGGTGATCTTCGTGCCGTTCAGCAACGGTCGTCCTGCAGGGGAGCCGGTCGACTTCGCCACGGGCTTCCGTGATGCCAATGGGAAAACCCGCGGCCGTCCTGTGGGGGTCACTGTCGACCCACGCGGCGCCCTGATCATCGCGGACGATCTGGCCAATACCGTGTGGCGCGTGACCCGCGCTCAGTGAGCCCTCAACCTCGGAGCAAGGATCGCTCCGGGGTATGGGCTTGAACGACAGAACACCTCGATCAGTCCCCTCTCCCTCTGGGAGAGGGTTAGGGTGAGGGCCAAGAGCAACGCGGTATCCGTGTGAATTGCGGCGCCTACCTCACCCCAGCCCTCTCCCGCAGGGAGAGGGAACAGATCGCATTGCAGCCAGCGGGCGCGATCGGCACAACACCTAAATCAGTCTCTCTCCATCGAAAACGACCGAGCTCAATCTGGAAGGCCTGACTCCTCCTCTTCCTCATCCTCATCCACTGCCTCAGGCCCCTGCCCCGCCCGTGCATTACCACCGAGTTTGCCATTGGCTGGCTTCCCCGGATCATTCACAAATGGAACCCGGTTAGGGCCCTGTTCTTCTGTGCCTTCAGTTTCTGGATTCATCTGCGACTCCTCGCGGTGGATGGTCTCATCGGTTGGACGACATCACGAAACCAAACGTTCAGACCGTAGTCCTTCCCACGGACTCCGATAAGCTACTCGCGCGTAGGTACTCGATCAGTTTGCTGACCCATCCACGGGTACTGGCGGATGATATCTGCGAGCCGTGGACTGAATTAATTTTTGCGTCCACCTCAGCCCTCGATGAGCCTGTGATAGTCAACTTCAGTTGCGGGATCCATCCGTTTCAGCAGCTAGTTTTTTCGCTGTAATTCTAGACGTAGCCCTCCTTTCAGAACTCAAGCTTTGCAGGATAGTATGAAATAGGCGGATGTGTGGATTTCCAGTCAAGTGCAGCTTGGGTTGCCTTTTCTATTTGGCGAGCCGACAACTTCTCACGTAGACCGTCAAGAGCATAGGCTGCCATATCTCCAGCCATGCCGCCACCATCGAGTTCTGTCAGTATGAGGTTCAGGCTATAAGCCTTTTCCAAATCAACTTCAACACTATAATATTTTCCGTATTCAAGGCTGTATGCATAAGCCCCTACTGCGTCAGCGTAGCTCATTGATACCCCTTTTAAAAGCCACTTCTGGGCACCGGAGACATCACCCTTGGAGAGTAGCAAGGCTGCGTACTCGCTGATTCCTTGCGGGTATCCGCCTACCGCGGAAGCTCTAAGCAGTCGTTCCACCTCTGCCTCCCGTTGTCCCGGCCAAAAAAATCCTTTGCCTTCCCTATATTTGATTGCGAGCCACCATTGAGCCTCCGGGTGATCGACCGCAGACGCCTTTATCAACCAGCCTAAGCTACCGGTGATCATGTACATCATTTCCATTGCAGAGCCATCGCCATCATTTGCTCTAGCCTGGGCGGTGTCGCAAAGCGTTCTTAACCATTCTTCAGAAGTTTTATTAGTTTTCGAACAACTCCCTATCAAGACGCAAAGATCATTTTCTCGCATTGCCAATCGGAACATCGCATAGAGATCTCCCTGATCAGCAGATTTTTCATACCAGCGCAATGCTTCTGGTGTCATCGATTGCGCTTGGGTCCTGAGCGCTTCGGCAAAATAAAATTGAGATTCGCTGTCTCCAGTTTCCGCAGCCATGCGAAGTTCGGTAATCGCCGGTTTACGCTGATTAAATAAAGTGACTGCATCTTGTACGATTTGGTTTCGCTCAGCCGCCATACAGATGCCATTTAACAAGGCTAAAATCGAGACACTAAAAATCAACCAAAACGGCTGATTGCTTAATTTCAGTTCAAGGTGCATAAGTGGAGAATCCAGCTGGATTTTCAGAATTTGAGTTGAAGTAGGTTATTCGGCAGCTCTTATCCGCATCCACACCCAGACGACTGGCCGCCTCGGCATATATTTTTCTCATAAAATCATTCTGAGGACCGATTAACCGCTTAACGGGTTCTCGCATGAATGCGTCCAGGCGAGATCTATTCTCGCAATAGGCTTGACCAGGATCGGCAGGTAACTGGCCAGAGCCATTAAGTCTTTTACAACTCTCAATGAATTGGACTTCGCCATGCTTTAACGCTGGCGTATCATCGCTAATCCACGCGATGATTCTGCTGATTGCTTGTTGCTGCAGCAAGTGACAACCCACACGATCTATTTTTTTCTGACCACTTAGTTTATCGGCGACTTCTACTTCAAAAGCGCTTGGGGGAGACATCAAGGCATAGAGCAAGGGGCCGAGTGCATTCGCGGGTGCTTGGATAAACCAATTTTTAAGTTCTGGCTGATTCGGGTAGTGCACTATCGTATGTGCAATTGGACCCCCACGCCCCGGTCGAGTTAAAGCCTCATACAGTGACATGATTTTGTCATACGCCATCAGATACACCATCCCAGGATCCAGCCCCAAGGCCCCGATGACGGTCATTTTCGACAGGTAATCCGCTGCTGCTGGGTCCACCCACTTCAGCGGCTGGTTGTTGTTCCGATGCAACTCGCGCCGGAACAAATTGAGGATATCGACGATGGCGTCATACCCGACTTCGAACCTGAAACTGCCGCTGGCCCCCGGTCCGCTGATCAGCGAGGCTTTCAGATAAAGGATCAGTCGGCCCTTATGCAGCGACAGCGCGAACTCGCCTTGCGCGCCGATACCCGCGGCCGCGCCGACTTCCGCGGTCAGGCGGGCAAGGGTAAGCCAGCTGCTGGTGCGGCTGGGTTCCTGCTTGCCGCTGATGGACAGCACCGGGTAGGCGGACAGGGCGACGACTTCGGCAGGCGGGGCCCAGTTCAGGGCGCCGGTCACCTGGATGCCGGCC
>Ga0160433_100224_pt1 | contig 42302 bp, 42 predicted proteins | sample HID1972K_E0MG_FD_108235 | JGI IMG/M metagenome (GOLD analysis project Ga0160433, IMG submission 108235) | Enriched pill bug-associated microbial communities from UW Madison campus, WI, USA - HID1972K_E0 MG | ecosystem: Host-associated > Arthropoda: Insects > Digestive system > Unclassified ...
GATCCGAGCTGCATCGTGATGCTGAGCATGTCGCTGCTGATGTATGACCAGGTAGGTCATACCCTTGAATACGTCATGTTAAACAACAAAGGCTTCAGTCCCTGTGCCATCATCGCGGCTTATAAATCTCCGGAACCGGCAGAACTCACAACGGAGCCGATCAGACTCAGCATAGAAGCTTACCCTGATCGCTACATGAAAATGCGGGAAATGGGCTATGACGGCAACAGGTTATTGAGAAAATTAGAAAAGAGAATAAAAAAGGAACCAGAGCATCCCAAACAGCGCATAACGAAGAAACCGACTCCTCCGATACTTTTACGAAAGAAGATCTTTTTTTAATCCCAAAATATAAATTTTCGCCGATAATAGTTATTATTGTTGACTACGACACGCCTATTTGAATGAGTACTACCTTAGTTGACCTGAACAATTGCAACATTGAACCAATCCACATACCCGGACAGATTCAGTCGCACGGCTTCCTGATAGTAATTGATCAAAACCAGATAATTCGTTTTTATAGCGAAAACATATCTAGCTATTTAAAGCTTCCCGGCATACCGCTTCTAGGACAACCTATTAGCTCGATTGAGCCGGTTATTGGCAAAAATGAACCGCCCAACTTTATCGATCAGCTCATTTTATTCGGTAAAATAAACGGCTTTGATCAGACAAACCCATTTCAAACAGATATCCAGGGACAGGCGTTTCACCTGATCATCTCACAATCGGAAGATTATTTTTTGTTAGAGTTTGAGCCATCACAATCTGATTTGAGTTTGGACATCCAAAAAATGGTGGGCAGGTCTATATCTGAGATGCTGGCTGATAAAAATCTTCAAAACTTGCTGAACAATACTGCGCTGCAAATTAAGAGCATTATCAACTACGACCGGGTGATGATCTACAAGTTCGCGGAGGATGGGCATGGAGAAGTCGTAGCAGAAGCCAGGAACAGCAACCTGGAGTCGTGGCTGGGACTACATTATCCTGCGTCTGATATACCTCAGCAAGCCAGAGAATTATATAAGGTTAACTTAACAAGGCTGATCGCTAACGTTCATACTGAACCGTCTAAAATCTTAGGCGAGGAGGCGAATGCGGAAAAGCACCTTGACCTCAGCAATTCACAATTGCGTGCGGTTTCGCCAATTCACATACAGTACCTGAAAAACATGGGCGTATGTTCCAGCTTCAGCATATCCCTGATCTATCACAAGGAATTATGGGGCTTGATTGCCTGCCATAATTATACTCCGCGCTTTATCAATTACAAGTCCAGAGAGTCGGCTAAGCTTATAGGGCAGATTCTGTCATCTGCACTCGAATTCAGACAGGACGAAGAAAATCAGAGTGTCTACGATAGATACAAAGCAGCAGTTAGTGAGCTCTCCAAGTATATGTTGCAAAGCATGAGTATCGAAGACGCATTGACGGCCCATAGCGTAACGCTCATGGAAGTGGCGGATGTCAGCGGCGCTGTTCTTGTATATGAGAATAACACCACTAAACTGGGTATTACTCCCGATGATGGGCAACTGAGTACCCTGATTTCATGGATCAATGAAACGATTACTGAACCAATCTACTATACTCAGCACCTGTCTTCATTATATCCGGATGCTGCTGCTTATAAAGATATTGCAAGCGGCATGTTTGTATGCACAATATCCAAAGAACTAAGTGAATATGTAATTTGGTTTAAGCCTGAACAGCTGCAAACGATCCAGTGGGCAGGTAATCCGGAGAAACCGGCCGAGGTCGATATTCAGGATGGGCTCCTGACTATTTCTCCACGTAAGTCATTTGAAAACTGGTCAGAAACCGTGGTAGGAACTTCTAAACTTTGGGGGAATTCAGAAATTAAATCTATCCTGCGATTAAAAGGTGAGATTACCTATGCCATCAACCAGAAAGCCAGTGAAATAAGGATATTAAATGAAAAGTTAAAGCAGGCATATGAAGAGCTTGACACCTTCAGCTTTACAATCTCGCATGACCTCAAGAATCCCCTGACGACCATCAAGAGCTACTCACAAATTTTGATGCGCGATAAAAGCATGTCTCCTGAATCTTTGAAGATCCTGGACCGCATCAACGCCTCTTCAGATAAGATGGACCAAATGATCAGGGAGGTACTGGAATATTCAAGGATCGGCAAATCCACGTTGACGAAGGTGCCTATTGATATTCAGACGCTGGTTGAGGAACAGGTTAGAGATCTCTCCATTGCGTATCAGGTATGCGATTTAGAGATGACTATCGGCGACACGCCTGTCCTTCAGGGCGATCCGGTAATGATATCTCAGGTATTTTCCAACCTCTTGAGCAATGCTATTAAGTATTCAAGCCATTCAAATCCTGCAAAAGTAAGCGTACATGGCAGCATTACTGACACCGAAATCATTTACAGTATAGCGGATAACGGGATAGGTATTGATATCAGACAACTGCCATCGGTATTTGAACTGTTTAAGCGAATGGATAATGTCAAAGACATAGAGGGCACAGGGGTTGGCCTCGCCATAGTAAAACGGATCGTGGAAAAGCATCAGGGTAAAGTATGGGTTGACAGCGAACTGGGCAAAGGATCGACTTTTTATCTTGCCTTTCAGCGATAAGAAGTCGTCTTTAACTCTATCCAGCTTTTGAATTTGGTAAAGGTATCATTTGCGGCGTGGACCACAACGGCTTGATCTTCTGATCGTACAACCTGCTCATTTAAAGTTGACTTGAACGCATTCCACATATTCTCTGTCTGTTCGCCATAACCGTCGAAGAAAGACAGGGATTTTCCATCTTCCAGGTTCAGCTGCTTCGCGATCATTTTGCTGATATAAAGACCGCCAAGGGTAGAACCCTCCATCACATATAAAGCTCCGAGAGCATGAAGCTTATTGGCTATTTCCGGAAGGTGTTGATCAGGTGTTAGCCCGGGAAGTATGCCATCAAGAGAAAGGATGTCCTCTGCAATAGCTTCTTTCTTTCTGCGCAGGTGATGGTCGGGGAGGTTCAAATCGCCCACTGCTTCCACCTTCTTTTCCAATCCTCCAAAATAGCTATAAAATAATTCCAGAACTTTGACATAATCTTCCCTAACCCGGATATCCTTGATCATTGGCACCATTGCTTTTTCAAGTGCCACGTGCAGGTCTTTTGTTTCTTCTTTGAGCGTCGTAGATAGCATGGTACAAAGATAAAAATTGTATGTTAATCCTTGCTCAGACAAAGCGTTCCTTCCCTGCACATTCTTAAAACTTTGTTTGGCGAGAAGCCAGTATAGTGTTTGAAGTCTTTAATCAGGTGACTTTGGTCGTGATAGCCGTGCCTGACAACCAGATCCATCCAGTCAATTTTAGATGTCCTGTTCTCAAAAACCCAGCCGAGGAGCTTCTTGAATCGGAGATATCGTAGAAGTTCTTTTGATGAATATCCTGCATACTTCTTAAAGCGCAGCTGAATAGTTCGCTCTGAAACAGCTGCTTTCTCTGCGATGAGTTCCACCGGATTCATGGCCGAATTGTGGATTCGGTCAATACTCTTCAGAAGTGGATAAGCAGCAGATTCAGATTCATAAATGAGGTTGGTCAAGCATTCACTTAGAAAGTCTATCCTGTCTTGGTCATCGGGGATTCGGGTTAGAGCGTGTTGAATGGTTTCCAGATGGTCTAAAAGCTTGTCATCTTCCAATGAAGAGGTCAAGCGATAAAAGCCATCGTTTATAAACGCAATCACCAATAAATCGCTTCCAGGCTTCAACTCGTAATTGAGCATCTGTCGAAGAGGTCCGAGTATAAGTACCTTCCCCTGGAACTCCACCATCTCAGTATTAGTTCCAAAAGAACAGGATACCGGTGACCCAAAACTAAGAACTACTATCATTTCAAGGCTCGGAGCGAGGTGATAGATGTAGGGATGGCTATTCGCAGGATGTGATACGGCATAGAAGTATTCCACTACTTCGGATAGCGGCATCATTGATTTGTATAAGGTACCGGTATATTTCATCGCCAGTTTCGTTTTCTTACAATTATGCGAAGGTCCTTCCCGCTAGATTTGGCATTATAGAAGCTAAACAAATTTAATATTTAAAAACAAAGACATGGCATTACATACATTGTTAGGAGCGAATGGAACTATGGCCACTGCACTCGTTCTTGTGTTACAAGCACATAGCGAGCAAATCAGACTGGTTTCCAGAACACCAAAAACTATAGAGGGAACGGAAAGCATTTCTGCCAACCTGCTTGATCGGGAGCAAGTTTTCCATGCAGTTGAAGGTTCTGATATTGTTTATCTTCTTGTTGGCCTCAAATATGAAGCTGCTGTATGGCAAAAGGAGTGGCCCGTAATCATGAGAAACGTGATTGATGCTTGCAAAGCAGCTCAGGCAAAATTAATATTTTTTGACAATGCTTACATGTACGGCAAAGTTGATGGCGTTATAACAGAAGACACTCCATATCATCCCTGCAGTGAGAAGGGGAAGGTGAGAGCCGAAGTAGCTGGAATGCTGCAAAGCGAAATGAAGAGCGGAAATATAAAAGCTGCTATTGCCCGGGCAGTTGATTTTTACGGTCCCGGGGTGGAAGACAAGAGTGCGGCAGGAATTTTAGTTTTTGCAAATATGGCGAAGGGGAAGAAGGCGCAATGGTTTATTAATGCGGATATTCCGCGATCATATAATTATACTCCTGATGCCGCAGAATCACTTTATCTCATCAGCAAAGAAGAAAGCGCGTTTGGTGAAATATGGCATTTACCGAGCGTGCAACCGGCTCTGACGGGCAGACAATTTATTGCTATTGCCGCCAGGCAAATGAATGCGTCAGAGAAGGTAACGGTCCTTCCTAAATGGCTTCTAAAGATGCTGGGATGGGTAAACCCATTCCTCAAGGAAGCCTATGAGATGAACTATCAGGATGAGTTTCCGTTCCAGTTTGATTCTTCCAAGTTTGAGAGAAAATTTAATTTTTCACCGACACCATATGAAGAGGCGATAAGACGAACTGCTGACTGGTTCAAACTAAAGTCACAGAAAAAACCGATCTCCGTTAAACCAGCAGGCTGAAAACGTATCTTAGCATTAGAACCAAACCTTACAGTTATGAGAGTAGCTTCGATTTCTTTTGTATGAGCAGGAAAAGAGCTTATATACCAATGAATAAGCTGGCCGACGAACACGAGTCAGGGATCGTCATCGGAAGATTCAGATCGGGAGATCCTGAAATCAGTGCGGAGTTAGACCATGCACACAGGCACGACTATCATATCTTTTTACAGGTTCAAAAAGGTAAAGTCGCAATGGAAGTAGATTTCGAGCGGTATGTAATTAATGCACCTGCAATTTTATATATACATCCGAGTCAGGTGCACCGAATGGACTATACTGAAGATGCAGATGTCTATATTCTGGGTACGCTCAGCGAAAATCTACGGTCAGAGTACCTGAAGATTCTTGATCAGGGGATATTGCCTGGGCAATTGGTTCAACTATCCGGTGAGCTCATCGGAATATTTGATCAAACGATATCTTTATGTGAGACGATCTTCCGGCGAAAAGATGACAGCCTCTTTCAATCACTGCTAAAGGACTATTGCAATGCCTACATCGGACTATGTACACATTATCTCAAGCAAAATACCGGGATTAATACGGATTCCCGTTTTGAAGCCATAACGAGACGCTTTTACTTGCTTCTGGAACAGGAATACGTCTCAAAGAAGAGACCTGCAGATTATGCGCAAATTCTAAACATAAGTACGCCATATCTGACAGAATGTGTTAGAAACACCACGGGGTATCCGGTTTCCTATCACATCAGGCAACGTCTGGTGCTCGAAGCGAAGCGTTTACTTTTCCACTCCGATAAATCCATCAAAGAAATTGCTCATTTATTAGGGTTTGAAGATCACGCATACTTCTCACGTCTTTTTACCGGCACAACCGGAATGACAGCGTCTGCTTTCCGATTGAAAAACCGCGATTGATCCAACATATGCTCTTTCTGCTCCATTGCCGCAGAGGATCCGCTTCCGTTACTTTGTATTCAAACATTAAGCAATGCCGAGAATAGCAAAGTGGATAGGAGATGCGATGGAAGATCTGTTAGCCTCCAAGATACCGGTAATGAAAGTGCTTGAGATCCAAATACTCAGCCCTAAAGTGAAGCGAATCCGTTTTAAAGGAAATCTTTCGGGCATGAACTTTCATTTAGGATATGCCGTAGCCGTGCGGGTTAGTGATACAGAGTATAGAAACTACACCCCTTCGTATAGCGATGCCAGCGCAGGTATACTGGAGATTGTAGTTCATTTACATGGCTTAGCCCCAGGAAGCAAACTTATGGATGCGCTTAAACCGGGCGATGAGCTCCGTATCAGCATGCCCCGGGGGAGAAAGATGTACGACTCTTCTTTTGACAAGCATGTATTTTTCGGTGATGAAACATCTTTAGGTCTTGCACTGGCATTTAATACGACACTAAAGAATACACAACATCTTTATCACTTCTACTTTGAACTCGACGAATGTAATACGGCTATTCCGAAGCTTTTGGGATTTGATAACTACACTATACTGCCTAAGTCACTCTTTTTAAGCGAAGCCTTCAAGGAAATCGATGCACTAAAGTCAGGCAACTGGCTTACTGCAAGCTTTATACTGACCGGAAACGCACAGTCTGTTCAAAAGATACGGAAGGTTCTTACGCGGCAGCCTCGGCGGGGAAAAATACATCTGCAGGCATATTGGGCAGAAGGAAAAACAGGATTATAACAATTGACTATATATATCATGGGACATCATCATCATAACCACAATCACGATCATCATCACTCCGGTGAGGACGGGCTTTCACTAGCCTTTTGGCTGAACCTTATTTTCTCCGTTATTGAAAGTATTGGAGGAATTATGACTAACTCAACGGCTATTCTGGCAGACGCATTTCATGACTTCATGGATGCTGTTGCCATTGGCATAGCTGTGATTATAGAAAAAATTTCTGGAAGAAGGCGGAGCCCGGGCTTCTCCTATGGATATAAGAGATTCTCCTTAATGGCCTCTCTGGGTATGGCTATATTTCTGCTCGTAGGGTCATTGGTAATGGCTACCGGAGCCATTAGGTCGTTTATTGCCCCGGCTGAGGTAGACGGAGCAGGCATGATATGGCTTGCGCTGCTCGGACTTGCTGTGAATGGTTTTGCTTTTTTGCGGATAAAGAGTGGAAACGGACATAATCAAAACAAGAAAGCGATCATGCTTCATCTTCTTGAAGATGTTTTGGGCTGGGCTGCGGTCTTGGTCGGTGCTATCGTAATTAGTTTCACCGGTTGGTTCTGGGTCGATGGACTGCTGGCACTTGCCATTGCGGTATTCATCGGTTACAACGCAATAAGAAATATGACAGAGACCCTTCGTATTTTGCTTCAGGCGGTTCCCCATGATGTTGATATGGACAGGTTAACGAAAGAGCTTATGAGCATCAGGGGCGTTAGCAATATACATGATCTTCATGCCTGGAGTCTGGATGGCGAGCATCATGTCGGCACTTTGCACGCTGTTGTCAAGGCTGAATACTTGATGGATCGGGATAGCGTTCGTTCAGCGATTGACGAACTGATGAAGACACATCGCATACCGTATTCGACGGTACAGATAGAAGGTCTGTCCAACTGTTGCATTTTGCAAGGCTAGCGGTCGTAAATTTTTGATGAGGACATGCTCTTCCTGTTTCGACTATGTTACCTTGATATTGCTTAGCGGCCGATTGATAAGTCGTATCTTAGCTTGAGATGGCAAACTTAAAAGAACATATCAAAATCTGGAGGTGCATTTCTTTAGCGCTTTTTGTTTTGTTCTCAATGTCCTCTTGCTCGGCAAAGCAGAGCATCCTCAATTCTTTCGATCTGGAGTTTAGCGGCACTGTAAATAAAACCAGAGCTACAGGTAACCCTATAAACAGTTGCAGCTTTGTTAGACTGACAAATAATAAAGGGGCAGTGACCCGATCCGTTTTAAAATCAGCTAACTATTCAGGATACGACAATAATGGCATTGGACTATCTGAAAGGTGGCTTCATGCCGCTTCACCAAATAACAATGCCGGCGTTATAACCGGAAGCAGCCCTCCTAAATATATTTTATTTAAGCGATTGAAAGTCTATCTGGCGTAGCGATACGATCTTATTGCACTTCAATCATTTTATAAAATATAACTCAATGAACAAACATAATTTTGCTGGCGGGCCTGCGGAGATGGCTGGCCTCTTCACGTTATCTATTCGCCTTGTTATAGGCTGGACATATTTTTCTGCTTTTTGGCGCAGGCTCATCCTCGACAATAAACTTATACCTGACGAAGCGGGCTATATCGGAGAGAAGTTTAATCATTTTCTACCGAATGCTTTGGGGATAAAACCGGTAATCGAATACCTTGTTACACATCCCGAGGCATTACATAAGGCCATGGTTGCCTTTACGGTTATAGAGGCGATTGTGGGACTACTGATTATTTTTGGGGTATTCACGCGGCTGATGTCTTTGGGGGTATTTGGGCTTGCTATGGGAATCCTGTTAGGGTCCGGTTGGCTGGGCACAACGTGTCTGGACGAATGGCAGATCGGAGTACTGGGCATCTCAGGTGGTTTTACTTTGTTCTTAACAGGAAGCGGCTCTTATTCTCTGGACAACTATTTCCTCGGGAAAAACGTTGGGCTTCGCGATAAAAGATGGTTTAGCTGGCTGGGATCGGGTGGGTTACCTATTCATAATGTTAAGCCTTTTGTATTAACAGGGTCGCTCTTGATTTTTGGTCTCACGCTATATACCAATCAGTTTTTTCATGGAGGAGTATGGGGCCCGCTCCATAACAAGTCGGTGAAACCAAAGCTGGAAATAACGAACGTGTCCTTAAGTGGTACCGAACTTCGCTTTGAGGTATACCGGACAGAAGGAGCAGATGTATATGGCTCATTTCTTATTGGAATAGAACTTAGGGATAAGAAGGGTGAAGTATTGAAATCCTGGAATAATGCGGAGCTATCAACTTTGCCGACGGCCAACATTCGTAACCACTATGTCGCGAAAGTAAAACCTGGAAAGCACGCTTTAATCATACCCCTTGGCGCAAAAGCAGACCTGACATTAAACATTCAAGATATTCCTGAGGCAACGAACGAGGTACACACGCTTAAGTTGGTGGATGTAAGTGGAATAGAATGGACAGCCAGGGTCAAATAATCTGTAAAAAGGGGAATAGTTTTGCTTAGATTAGTGTTCTAACCAATTTACAGATAATGCTATGCTGAATTCATTCATCTCTTTAATCGGGATTACGACACTAGTCTTGAGCACGCTGACTGGTAGCAATGATATCAAAGAAAAAGCACCCCGGCCAGCTAAGTGTCCGGTACCTGCAATGCCATCATTCTCGTCGCTGCCGAGTAACGCTAAACTCCCCGATCCGTTCATGTTTATGAATGGCTCCAGAATGAAAAAGAAAAAGGAGTGGGATTGCCGGCGAGCGGAGATCGCCGGCCTTGCACAGGAGTTTATATACGGCTACAAACCACAGACAGAGTATGCGGCTACCAGTGGATCATTTGCTGAAGACAAGATTACAGTCAATATAAGCGAGAATGGGAAAACAATAGCATTCACTTGCTCGATTACATATCCAAAGACCGGGAATCAGCCTTATCCGGCTATGATAGGAATAGGAGCCTCCAATCTCAATAACGCTGAACTTTTGAAAATGGGAGTCGCTGTTATTAATTTCCCTAACAATAAGATCGCAGAACAGATGAACGGGGGCTCGAGGGGAAAAGGCTTGTTTTATGAGATGTACGGAAGTGATCATTCTGCCTCAGCGATAATGGCATGGGCATGGGGTGTAAGTCGTCTGATCGACGCGCTGGAGAAAACACCTGAAGCTCGTATCGATCCGGCCAGGCTTGGCGTTACCGGCTGTTCACGGAACGGTAAGGGGGCATTGACAGCCGGTGCTTTTGAGGAGCGGATCAAGCTGACTGTTCCGCAGGAACCGGGTGCTGGCGGTGCGGCGAGTTGGCGTGTTTCTGATGCACAGAAGGCTGCAGGAAAAAATGTTCAGACCCTTACGCAGATAGTAGGAGAGAACGTCTGGTTTAGATCTGAATTTGGGCAATTCGGCAAGACCTCCGACAAGCTTCCGCTGGATCAGCATATGGTAGCCGCGCTTTGTGCGCCCCGGGCACTTTTGTTTCTTGAGAATACGTCAATGGAGTGGCTGAGTCCGGTAAGCTCCTGGATAACAGCGAATGCCGCACATAGGGTGTGGGAAGCACTTGGCATCCCGGATAAAATGGGCTTTTCGCAGATCGGTGGACATAATCATTGCGCTTTGCCAGATTCGCAAATGCCTGAGTTGAGAGCCTATGTCATGAAGTTTATTGTAGGTGATAGCAGTGATGATACGGTTATTATGAAAACTGACAGCGGTGTTTCGTTAGACGAGGACAGATGGGTGGATTGGAGTGTGCCTTCGCTGAGATAATTAGGTGTTGCGTATGGAGGTTATTGCAAACAAATCGTCGTAGATCACTGGTACCTATGGACGCTAGAACGCAATGATATAGAAAGTTTCAGAAACAACATAGCCGGTAAAGTGTTTGAAGTAGAACACTTCAATGAGCTGAGTTCCTAAAGGTAAGTTCCCGGAAAGTGATAATCTAAAATTATGAAAAAGTATAAAATAGCAGTTTTCGTAGGAAGTCTTCGCAAAGAATCTTACAACTTGAAAACCGGAAAAGCTTTAATAGGACTTGCCCCTGAATCCCTATCTCTCGAAATCGTAGACATAGCCAATCTTCCCATGTTTAACGAAGACCTTGAGGCTACACCGCCTACAGAATGGATTACACTCCGGGAGCAAATTCATGCGGCTGATGGACTCCTCTTTCTTACTCCTGAATATAACCGGTCAGTACCAGGTGTGTTGAAAAATGCGATTGATATAGGTTCCCGTCCTTACGGACAAAATTCATGGGACGGAAAGCCTGCAGCAATTGTAAGTGTTTCCATTGGAAACATAAGTGGCTTTGGTGCTAATCATCACTTGCGCCAGTCACTCGTTTTCGTTAATGTGCCCACCATGGCGCAGCCTGAAGCATACATTGGGAATGCCACAGCTTTATTTGACGAGAACGGAAATCTTAGTAATGACTCTACTAAGGAATTCCTGAAAACTTTCATAGAAGCCTTTGAAAAATGGGTTGATACGAATGCGAAGAAATAAAAGGGACTGTATGGTAATGATAAAAAAAGCCTCTTACTTCGTAAGGGGCTTTTTTTAGTGGCGGGCTGAAAGGGATTACAGTCGAACACCTGATGCCTGTTCTAATTTTTTTATAGTCTTAAAACTACGTGAAATGGGAAGCCGAAGCTCAAATGATGAAATTATTAAGATCACTGAGACTCAAGAAATACAATAATCACTTCTTTAGAAAATCAATGTTGGCTTTCACTTCTTCAATTTGTTGTGTATGCCGGTTACTGTGAGCCGAAATGAGCAGAATGAACTGATAGGCATCATAAGTGCCCATGGGTAATACGGATACATGGTTGCGCAGGTCATCTGTCGTGTTTTTAACAAATGCTATTAGTTTTTCGCGGTTTTCTTTAAAAGAAGCAAGTGCTTCGGCCACAGTTTTATAGGGCGAATTTGCCGGTTCCAGTACTGCAAAAGTTTTTGACTTCTGAGAACGGTCCTCTACGGCTTTGATTAAGTCCTGATCCGTAAATTTTATCTCTTCTCTTTTTTCAGGATTTGCTGTTTGTTTTAACGATTCTTCCACCATCGCCCAAAGGGTTGTTTCAGATGCTGCAATATGTTTTACACATTCTTCTACACTCCATTTATCGCGAGCAGGTTTAAATGTGATTTGCGTATGGTTCAAGCCCTTTATTGCACTTAAAACCCCTGACTCAGTTTCTTTTAAAAAATTTATGGCATAATCTTTTTCCTGAGAGGTAAGCTGGGTTCGTTTAGTAACATGTGTTGATATCATAATTTTTCTTTTTTGTGGGTTCGTGCTTTTTTGCTGCGCATGGCTTTTGCAGACATTCAGGATCAGCAATACCTCTAAAAGGCAGGTAGTTATTTTTCTCATTGAAACAGGTGTTTTAATATTCGTATTTAAGATCAATTGACTCGACAAACATAGTGTCCAAATTTTGTTTGCTAAGGGTGCTATTTAGACAATCTGATGGGTTGATTTGGACACTGCAACTACTTACCTTTACTGTAAAGCAATTGCTATGAAACACCTAACCATCATCGTTCCTGACGGTGAGAATAACCGGAGCAGTATTGTTGGTACTTATAAGATCTTTACCCGCGCGAATGCTTACCAGAAAGAAATTGGTAAAAAAGAAGTATTTCAGATTGAACTGGCTGGCATTTCAAGCGAAGTGGGCTTCTATGGCGGGTTGTTTACCGCCAAGCCGCACAAGCATATATCAGCGATCAGCAAAACCGGCCTGGTGATTATACCATCCCTGAATCATAATTATCAGCAAGCGATAAAAGCTAATGGCGAATTAATAGACTGGATCGGCAAGCAGTACCGGCATGGTGCCAGCATTGCCAGTATTTGTACGGGTGCTTACCTTCTGGCAGCGGCGGGATTATTGGATGGCAAAAGTTGCTCAACACATTGGTCGGCTGCAGATCAGTTAAAGCAGCTTTATCCTAAGGTTAACCTGCAAACCGACCAACTGATCACAGATGAACAGGGTATTTATACTAACGGTGGCGCTTATTCATTCCTCAACCTCATCCTTTACTTGGTAGAGAAATATTATGATCGTGAGACTGCCATCTTTTGCTCCAAGGTTTTTCAAATAGAAATGGACCGGCAAAGCCAATCCTCTTTCATCATCTTCAACGGGCAGCGGTCACATACTGATGAACTGGTTAAAAAAGCACAGGTTTATATTGAAAGCAAACCAGAAGAAAAAATCTCTATTGAAGATCTGGCGACCAGTTTTGCCATCGGCAGGCGCAACTTTGACCGGCGCTTCATCAAGGCTACTGGTAATACACCGATCGAATATGCACAGCGGGTAAAAGTAGAAACCGCCAAAAAAGCTTTCGAGACCAGCCGAAAGACTATTAATGAAGTGATGTACGAGGTTGGTTACTCCGACCTAAAGGCATTCCGGGAAGTGTTCAGGAAAATTACAGGAATATCCCCATTAGAATATCGGAACAAGTATTACAAGGACGCGCTGGCAGGCAGTTAGCCCTGGAAAATTACTCTTTAGGTTCAGGAGACATAAAACTGATAGGGTTCGATTGTCTACTTCACTATAAAACAAAAAGCACTGAAAATCAGTGCTTTTTGTTTCGTGCGGAGAGTTAGGGATTCGAACCCCAGGACCTGTTACAGTCAACAGTTTTCAAGACTGCCGCAATCGACCACTCTGCCAACTCTCCGCGACAAAAGTACAAATAGTCCCTTCATTTGCAAACTGAAAAAGGGTAATTTTCGGGCTTTCTAATTAAATCATTAAAAATAAGAGCATTAATTTTTGATAGAGTTTCGGTGGCTTAGAGATTTTAGTTATTTAAGGCCTTCTCAAGCTTTATTTTTGCGATAAATAGTCGTAAGCTACATTCAAATAGCTATTTGAGAGCAAGCTGGTCGTTTTCAATATCGACAGATGTGTGTAGAGGGCTATAATGGTGGTATTACCGTTTTTATACTCTTTTTTTGCATTTAAGCGACGCAATAGCTTTCATAAAAATTCGGTATATTTAATACAGTATTTACTGAACAGCCGCCGGGCGCTTCTGTTTCCGAGCATTTGCTTAATGTAAAGCAATTATTACGGACTCAACCTGATTGACTACCAAGAGTTAACATTGACTTAACATTTGACTTCTAATTTAGCGATTATTAAGTTGATCACATGAAACACCTGCTCGGACCGATATTATTGATTTTCCTCGCTGCCTGCGGTGGTGAGAACCGTGCGATTAAAGTCAAGGGGTCAGACACCGAGGTGAACCTCGCCGTAAGTCTGGCAGAAGCGTTTTACAAGGTAAACGACGACTTCAGCCTGGCAATTTCGGGAGGGGGATCAGGGCTGGGCATCGCATCTATCATTAACGGCCAGGCTGACATCGCTAATTCATCCCGCCCGCTCAGCAAATCTGAAATAGCCTTGTTCAAAGAAAAAGGAATTAAGATTCGAACGGTAGTCTTCGCCGAAGACGCCACTGCTATAATCGTCAACAAAAGTTTTCCGATCGATTCCATAGACGTGGCTACGCTTGGTAAAATATTCGACGGAACATACAAAAGCTGGAAGCCGGTAACAGGACAGGACATTCCGATTACGCTGTATGGACGCCAGAGCAATTCGGGAACGCATTCTTTTATTAAGAAAAAACTGGATATCCGCTTCAGTCCTGAAGCAAAGGAAATGAACGGCAGCGCTCAGATAATGGGCAGCGTGAAAAGTGACAGGACCGGAATAGGTTACATTGGTGCGGGCTACCTGCTTCAGAACACCGAGCAACTGACGGTCAAGGCGCTTAAGATCTATGAGAAGGCGGGTGATCCTGCTGTGTCTCCCATGGACAGGAAGGCAATACTGGAAGGAAGATATTACCTTCAGAGGCCACTTTACCAATTTATCCCGGAAGAATCATGGGAGAAAGTTTCCGCATTTATAGCATTTGAGAAAGGTGTTAAAGGACAGGAAATCATCCAGGATTCGGGCTATTATATTGTAAATGAATAAGCACGCTTTATGAAACTATTACAACGTGAACGGATTGACTTTGCAATGAAACTGATATTCCAGGTTACTGGTTTGCTGGTCATTGCCGTTCTTGGAGGGATTTTCTTTATGCTGATATGGAACAGCAGCGCCTTCTTTTCGGAAGTGAAACCCTGGGACTTTATTACCGGTACCCAGTGGAATCCCTCTGGTGATCCTATCAGATATGGCATTTTACCACTTTTGGTCAGTACTTTTCTGGTTACACTGGGAGCCATGATCATAGCGATACCCATTGGCATAGGAACGGCAGCTTTTATGTCTGAATATGCAGGAAGCCGGCTGAAAAACATCCTGAAGCCGGCAATTGAGATGCTGGCCGCGATACCCTCTGTTGCCATCGGCTTTCTCGGGATCGTGATACTGAGTCCTGGTTTAGCAAACATCGCCGGACTATCTAACGGTTTAAATGCATTGAATGGCGCTATTCTTCTAGCTGTCATGGCATTACCCACCATCATCACAGTAACGGAAGATGCGCTTCAGGGTGTGCCTCACTCTTTCAAAGAAGCCAGTTATGGTGTAGGTGCCAGTAAGTGGGAGACATTGACGAAAGTTGTTATTCCCTCTGCGGCGCCAGGCATCCTGGCGGCTGTCATGCTAGGCGTCGGACGCGCGATCGGGGAGACGATGACCGTGCTGATGGCGACAGGCAATGCCGCCGCCTTCCCGCAGGGCTTCTTTCATTCGGTGCGGACAATGACCGCTACAATTGCTATCGAAATGGGGGAGGTTCCTTTCCAAACCACACATTATTTCGCCCTGTTTGCCATCGCTGCCGTACTCTTCCTCATCACGCTTATAGTGAATGTTATCGGGGAATACTTTGTAAATAAGTTTAGAAAATTCCATTCATCATGATGAAAAGACTAACACCTGTAATTGAATGGGGAACGCTGCTAGTGAGTACCGGCATCGTATGCTTCTTTCTGGCTGTCATACTCCTGGACTTAATAATAAAAGGTTTGCCTTCTCTGTCCTGGGACTTTGTCAGCACCTTTCCAACCGCAGGAATGACCAAAGGCGGGATACTTCCTGCGATCATCGGTACAGTTCTGCTTACCCTGATTACGGCTGCAGCGGCTGCGCCTTTTGGGATATCGTGCGCCATATACCTGAATGAGTATGCTGCTGAGACCTGGATCACTAAGCTGATACGGGCATCCATACGGAACCTTGCCGGGATCCCTTCAATCATTTACGGCTTGTTCGGTCTGGCTTTGTTCGTACAAGGGCTGAAAATGGGCACTTCATTGCTTTCTGCCGGTCTGACGCTCGGTTTGTTGTCTTTACCTTATATTATTACTACCACGGAAGAAGCACTGCGCCGAATTCCAAACAGTACCAGGGAGGCAGCTCTAGCTGTTGGAGCTACCCAGTTTGAATCTATACGGGACGTTGTTCTTCCTTCTGCTTTGCCTGGAATATTAACCGGACTCGTACTGACGCTATCAAGGGCGGCTGGTGAAACTGCGCCGATCCTGTTTACCGGTGTCGCATTTTACATAAACAATCCTACGGGCTATCTTAACCAGGAGTTCATGGCGCTCCCTTACCATCTGTATATGCTGTCTACGCAGCATCATTCCATCGAAGAAGTAAGACCGCTTGCCTACGGTACCGCGCTCGTTTTACTTTGCGTGGTATTTCTCCTGAACCTGACGGCTTTTTATATACGCTATAAACACACTAAGAATGGACCAAGAGCACATTAAGTTATCTGCCGAGGGTGTGAACCTCTCATTTGGCAGTAAGCAGGTATTGAAGAACATCGATATCGCTTTTCCTGAGCATCAGATCACCGCTCTCATTGGACCATCAGGGTGCGGAAAGAGCTCTTTGCTGAGGGCATTTAACAGGATGCATGACCTTTCTCCCAATGCACGAATTGAAGGAAAGTTCAATCTGGAGGATCAGGATCTTTACGAAAAGAACATTTCGGTTACACGGGTGCGCAGCCGCATAGGCATGGTTTTCCAAAAGGCAAACCCGTTTCCGAAAAGCATTTATGAAAACATAAACTATGGTCTGAAGATAAATGGAATACCTAAAGATCAGCGACCAGGCATCATCGAAAAAGCACTAAAGGAGAGCTATTTATGGGACGAGGTAAAGGATGAGTTGCATAAACCGGCGATCACACTATCGGGCGGACAGCAGCAGCGTCTATGTATAGCCCGTACGGTAGCGCTGCGTCCGGAGGTTATTCTGATGGATGAGCCTTGTTCAGCCCTTGACCCATTGAGCACCTTAAAGATTGAGGATCTGATACTGAAGCTTAAGAAGAAGTATACAATTGTTATTGTAACGCATAATATGCAGCAGGCTCAGCGCATTGCAGACAAAACGGTTTTCATGTACCTTGGTGAGATCATTGAGCAGGGAAATACCGGAGATATGTTTGACCACCCGAAGAATGAACTCACGGGGAATTATGTAAGAGGACGATTTGGGTAAGCATAGCTTAAAATTAACACATCGTTTGCATTATGGTAACTCCGGAACTGCACTTTAGCGCAGTACTATTTAGTTAAAATGAAAAGAAGAGACTTTTTCAAGAACACATCGCTTACTGCTCTCGGAGCAGCATTTCTTTCTCCGGCGGAATTATTTGCATTTAATAAAACGAGAGAGATAGAAGGAACAGGAAAAACAGCTAAAAATATCATTTTTCTGGTCAGTGACGGAATGAGCGTGGGAACATTGACCCTCGCCAATCTCATGTTGCAGCGCAAGGAGGGTAGAAAAAGCAAGTGGATCGAAATGTATGAGCAAAACCGGCTTAGCCGGGCCATAATGGATACCGCTTCGGCCAATGCTTTGGTAACAGATTCTGCTGCCGCGAGCTCTTCCTGGGGTGGAGGAGTGAGGGTTAATAACGGATCTTTGAACGTTGGTACGCAGGGACAACACTATAAGCCGATCCTGCAGAAGTTCAAAGCCGCAGGGAAGTCTGTGGGCTGCGTGACGACGGTTCCGATAACCCATGCTACGCCTGCGGGCTTCAGTGTTAATTCTGACAAGCGATCTGCACAGGAAGATATTGCCTTGCAATATTTATCCCTGAGATTCGACGTGATGCTGGGAGGGGGGCTGGAATTTTTTGCTGCAGATAAAAGAAAAGACAAGAAGAACCTCCTGACAAATTTCAGAGAAGGTGGATTCTCTGTGCTTAGAAACAGATCTCAATTCGCAGACGCTTCAGGCTGGGGTAACCGGCCTGTAATTGGTGTCTTCCATGAAGATGGCTTACCTTACTCGCTTGACCGCGAGCAGGATTCCTCACTTGTTGCTGCGATACCGACTCTGGCAGAAATGACGAAGCAGGCGATAAACCACCTTAGCAAAAATAAAAAGGGCTTTGTTATGCAGGTTGAGGCGGGAAAGGTTGACTGGGCTGCACATGCTAATGATGCGGCTGGGCTGATATTCGATCAGATAGCTTTTGACGATGCTGTTAAAGCAGCGATTGATTTCGCTGAAAAAGACGGGGAAACGCTGGTGATCATAACAACGGATCATGGAAACGCCAATCCCGGTTTATTTGGTCCGGACATTAATTTTGATAAGCTACAACACTTCAAGCAAACAAACGATTGGTTGCTCAGGGGAATTGACCGCACTTTCAGCGTGTCGCAAATCGTTGAGCGAATTGAGGGAGCACAGGGGATCGTCATCACAAAGGAAGAAGCGGCTTCTCTTCTGAAGCATTATGAGAAGACCGATTCAGAAGGTTTATACAACCCTTATAAACTTCCGTTCAAAGAACTGGCAGACATTCAGTCTAAGTACACTTCTATAGGCTGGGGAAGCATGAACCACTCGGCTGACCATGTGGAACTGGCCATGTTTGGACCGGGAAGTGAGCGATTAAAGCCTTTCGTGAAGAATACCGACCTTCATAACTTCATGCTTGAGGCAGCCGGAGTCGACGCAAAAACAGCATAATAATACAAAGAACAGCCTTTTACTTAGGCTGATTCTTTTTGTGTATATGAACAGACGTTTCCTCATTACGAAACGTATTAAATTGCGGTCTGACTATCTTAATGCTTCTTTTAGATAGATCAATGCTGGCATTTAGCTCGAAGCCGATCAATATGATCAGCGAGTTCAGGAACATCCAGATCATGATCACGATGAGTGTTCCGATAGATCCGTAGAGCTTATTGTAGTTTCCAAAGTTATTGATGTAGTAAGTAAATCCCCAGGAAATCAGAATCGTCAGGAGTGTTGCCAACCATGCGCCCGGGCTAAACAATTTCCACTTTTTAGGGTTGGCGGGTGCATACCTGTATATAACGCTGATCGTAAGAAAGTAAACGACCATTAGAATGAGCCACCTGGTTCCGGCGATGACATAGACCCAGATCCAGTCGGTGCCCTTGAATGATAAGCGTGATTGCACCTTTGCTATGATGAATTCGCCCGCTGTGATAACAGACATGCCCATCACAAGGCCAAGAACGATGACGAAGGTCAGTGTTACAGCCACTATACGTTGTTTTACCCAGCCCCGCGTTTCCATTTGCAAGGATGACTTATTGAATGCCGCCATCAGATTTGTGACGCCATTGGTAGCGAAGAATAAAGCAGCAAAAAATCCAAATGATAGTAGTCCACCGTTTTGTTTTTTAATAATGTCTTCGAGTGTGGATTGTACCGCAAGGTAGGCTGTTGAAGGCAGAATCATCTCAATCAGTGACAACAGTTTTTCCTGGAACCCTTCTATCGGAATATAGGGAATGAGCGTGAACAAGAATATTAGTCCAGGGAATATAGCCAGCATGAAATTGTAGGCGAGAGCCGAGGCTTTATTGACAAGTGAGTCCCTCCCGATCTCCTGAAAGAAGAAACTGCCGATAGTGTAGATTGGCAGAGGGCTGAACACAGGAAAGACAGCAGTTTTTGTCCACCCGATAAACCTGTTATAAGGCTTGAATTTCAGTAGAAAATGCTGAATGCCTGGCATAGATCCTTAATCAAAAAAAGGTTTCATCTTCGCCTGAAAATCTTCAGGTGGCATACACGGACGATTTCTTTTCATATCCACAAAGGCAAGCGTGGTTTCTCCCAAATGAATAAACTCGTTCTGCTCATTGAAAAGTTCGTATTTAAATTCAATGCGAACTCCGGGCATCTTTGACACGATGGTTTTGATGAGTAATTCTTCATCGTAACGTGCAGGTTTGATGTATTTGCAGTGCATTTCAAGCACCGGCATCATAATACCTGACTCCTCCATGGAACGGTAGGTCATCCCCAAACTCCGCAGCATCTCCACACGGGCGACCTCGTAGAACTCAGCGTAATTTCCATAATACATATAACCCATCTGATCCGTTTCACCGTATCGTACCCGCACTCTGGTTTCGTGTATAAACATTATCTTTTAATATTGCGTTCGTTCAAAGCTTGTTGGAATCTTCTGGCATTTGCCTGATGTTCAGCTACTGTTACCGCGAAATTATGATACCCTGAAAAGTCTTCTTTAGCGCACATGTAAATATAATTATGCGTTTCGTAATTGAGGACGGCATCTATCGCATTGATGCTCGGCATCATTATAGGACCCGGAGGCAAACCTTTATAAACATAGGTATTGTATGGTGAGTCTTTAGTGAGATGTCGATTCAATACGCGACGGATGGTAAAGTCGTTGTTGGCATAGATAACTGTAGGGTCCGCCTGCAATTTGATCCCCTTCCTTAGTCTGTTCAGATAGAGACCTGCTATAGTGGGCATTTCTTTGTCATGCAGTGCTTCAGCGTCTACGATTGCCGCAAGTGTGCTTACCTGAATGGGGTCGAGGCCTACTGCTTTCGCTTTGCCGAGCCTTTCCTTTGTCCAGAACTTTTGATATTCATCGTACATGCGTTTAAAAAACGCGTCCCCGCTTATATTCCAATACATGTTGTAAGTATTCGGAATAAACATAGCATAAACGTTATCTTTATTGAAACCGTATTTGCTGATAAATTCTGTTGAGTCGAGCAAGTTAATCAGCGAAGCGGAGTCTGGTTCGATCTGCTTTGAAACATACGCTGCAAAGTCCTGCTTCTGTCGATAGCCCCGGAAGCGCATACTTACTTCTTCCTGATTTCCAGCCTTTAACATATTGATCAGTACCCGGTTACTCATACCATCTTCAAGTCTGTATTTACCCGGTTTAACAGCAAGGGGATAATCCATATTTTGGGCTACCCAAAGAAAGACGATCGAATCTCTAACGATCTCGTTCTCACGGATTGTTCGATATACGTCGTCAAAAGACGAGCCTGTTTTAATGTAGAGGTACTTTTCATTGTCAGTAACACTCTTTCCCATGTATCGCAGATAGTAATTGAAAACGGTTATACCCAGGATAACCACTACAATCAATGCAAAGGCAATCAGAAACTTTCTGAAGGGAGAGAGCCCTTTCTTTTTTTCTTCGGTCATTTTGTAGGAATGCTTAAAAGTTAGTACGGTTCATTGTTTAAGGAATGGGAACCGGGTCGTTTGAAAGAATAATATCGACCGAGGTTCCTATAGCAACCTTATACAAAGAATCGCTAACGGACGGATATTGTTTGATGATCCTGGCGTTTACCGTGTCTGTGACCGTTCCCTCGTAGTATATGGATCCTGGATTCAGTGATGAGCCCTTCAATGAAAATATTGCTTCAGGGAGGGAAAGTCCCACCAGGTTCGGCAAATCAACCTCCGAAGCGCCTTTTCCATCACCGAGGACCATTGAAATTGATGATCCCTTGGGGATCGGATCACCTTTTTGGACGGATTTCCCTTTATATGTAACCTGCAGAACCCTGTCGCGCATGATATCCGAGGTATAACTGGTATCTGCTATTTTTATTCCGTAGTTACTCAAAACAGCCCTCGCTTCGAGGTAGCTCGTGTCAAAGATATCCGGGAAACCTACGTCAGGCGCATTCAGCGTAATGATCGTCAGATATATTGTTCTGTTGAGCTTAACGTTTGTGCTCGCGTCGGGATCTTGTTCGACCACCATCCCAGGAGCCTTATCCATCTGATAAACAGAGTCGATCTGGTACCTGAGGCCTTGTTCCTCCAGCAGGGCGATAGCCTGGCCAACCGGCAAGCCCTTCAGTTTAGGGACGGCAACACCCTCACCGTGACGCGTATAAAATCGAAGGCAGAAAAATATCAGCAGCAGAAATGCGACGACTGATACAATTGCGATAATCAGGTTTTTACGAAATGTACTTGTCTTAAGGTATGATAAAAACTTACTCATGAATCAAAATCTTTGGCAAAGATGGCTAAACTTAAATAAAAAAGCGGATTTTAAAATATATTTGGAGGATGAAGAATACCATTGCCCTGGTTACCGGCGGTTTCACCGGTGAATCTTACGTTTCGTTTAAAAGCGCTGAAGTAATCGAAAGAAATATAGATCGTGAGAAGTTTGACGTCTATACTATTGTGGTAACTCGTGAGAGCTGGTATTATGTTGATGAAAATGCGGTGAAACATCCGGTTGATAAGAACGACTTTTCGGTTGCGCTGAACGATTCGGTTATTCGGTTCGATGCTGTATTTATCGGCTTGCATGGTTCTCCGGGAGAAGATGGAAAGTTGCAGGGATATTTTGACATGCTCGGCATGCCATATAATACATGTGATGCTTTAACATCTGCCATCACCATGAATAAAGGCTATACTAAAGCCATTGTAGAAGGAGTGAAGGATCTCCATATCGCGAAGTCCCTTCAGTTATTTTCTCATAGTCCGCTTTCTTCAGAAGACATTCTTGCACATCTAAGTCTTCCTCTATTCGTTAAGCCGAATAACGGGGGAAGCAGCATCGGCATGAGCAAAGTCAAGACAGCTGATGAATTACCGGAAGCACTGGAGCGTGCATTTAATGAAGACACCCAGGTTTTGGTTGAAGAGTTTATTTCAGGCCGGGAGTTTTCCATTGGCGTATTCAAAGGAAAAGACGGGGTGCAAGTTCTTCCGGCTACCGAGGTTGTAACCACGCGGGAGTTTTTCGATTTTGAGGCGAAGTATACGCCGGGAGCTACAGAGGAAATTACTCCGGGCAGAATGACGGAAGAGGAGTTGGAGAGAGTTGAAGGAGTTATTAAGGCAGTTTATAATAAGCTGAATTGCCGCGGAGTGATCAGAATTGATTACTTTCTTGAAGAAGGTACCGGCAAGTTTTTCTTCATAGAGGTTAATACAGTTCCAGGACAGACGGAAACGAGCTTCATCCCCCAGCAGGTACGTGCTGCAGGGAGAACCATCAAAGATTTTTATTCTGAGCTGATTGAGGTGTCCCTGGACAGCTTTAAATAGAGTAACGCTCGATCATTTCCGGTGTTACCTTCGCACTATGTCCTGATTTAGTCTCGATCAGGACATAGTCAAACCAGCCATCACAGCATATTTTATTTGTCTTTTTATTCTTTATGGTGAAGATGACCTTGCATCCGCGCTCCTGAAGTTCGCTAATGCCGGTTTCAACTATGAAGGAATCGCCAAGAGTCAACGGACGTTTGTAATCGACATAGGCTGTTTTAACCACCCATCCAAATCCCTGATTAAGAAACTCTTCCATGGACATGTGATAGTGAGCTTCCATCTGCTCGTAACGAGCGGCAAGAACATAATCGAAATAGGTGCTGTTGTGAACATGATTAAACATGTCTATATCATCAGGCCGGACTTTAAATTCAGTCTGAAACTTGCTATAGGGACGTTTGTTGTGCATATGCGGATTTATGTATCGGCAAAATTGGTTTAAAATATTGGTTTTTGATATATATAATGCTACCTTTGCGGGATTATTCACAAAATTTATAACGCTTTAATATTATTCAGGTAATGTATTTAAGTAAAGAAAACAAGGCAGAAATTTTTGCCAAACATGGAAAAGGAGCAACTGACACAGGTTCAGCTGAAGGACAGGTTGCATTATTCACTACTCGTATTGCTCATTTAACCGGGCATTTGAAGAAAAACAGAAAAGATTTTTCTACTCAGTTAGCACTTCAAAAATTAGTAGGAAAGCGTCGCGCATTACTTGCTTATTTGTTTAAGAAAGATATCAACCGCTACCGTGCGATTATCAAAGCTCTTGAATTAAGAGATATCATCAAATAATTCAAAATCCAAAAATTAAAAAGCCATTCGCTGATGTGAATGGCTTTTTTTATTTTATTTTTGCATCAAATAAAATAAATACATTCAAATGTACTTCAAAGAGGAAGGGTACATTGCAATGACGACAAAATGAGTTACAATCTAATTAAAAAGTCTTTCGATTTAGGCGATGGTCGCATAATCGAAATTGAATCGGGTAAACTAGCCAAGCAAGCCGACGGTTCTGTAGTAGTGAAGATGGGTGATACCATGTTATTGGCTACTGTAGTTTCTTCAAAAAATGCCAAAGAAGGTGTAGACTTTCTTCCATTATCTGTAGATTATCAGGAAAAATATGCTGCCACAGGACGTATACCAGGAGGTTTCCTGCGTCGTGAAGCGCGTTTATCTGATTATGAGGTCCTGATCTCCCGTTTGGTGGATCGTGCATTGCGCCCGATGTTCCCGGAAGATTACCATGCGGATACTCAGGTGATGATCTCTTTGATCTCTGCTGACACTAATATCCTGCCGGACTGCCTTGCAGGTCTTGCTGCATCTGCCGCTCTTTCTGTTTCTGACATTCCGTTTAACGGGCCGATTTCAGAAGTACGCGTAGCGAAGATCGACGGTCAGCTGGTGATTAATCCTTATCTGAGTGATCTGACCCGTGCGTCTCTTGATTTTATCGTAGCAGGCTCCGAGAATGATATTACGATGGTAGAGGGAGAAGCTGATGAGATCTCTGAAGAAGAGATGATCGAAGCTATCGAGTTCGCTCACCGGGCAATTAAAATCCAGGTTCAGATACAAAAGGAGATGACCGTTGAAGCTGGGAAAACTGAGAAACGTGTTTATTCTCATGAACACAGCAACCCTGAGTTAAGGGAGCGTGTTTTTGCAGAGACATACGACAAAGTATATGCTGTAGCGAAATCAGGTGTTTCTAAACATGAACGTTCAGACAGCTTTGCTGAGATTCAGGATGCATTTGTTGTTTCTCTTGGAGAAGGGGTAGACGATATCACCAAGTCACTTGCTAAGAAATATTTCCATGATGTACAATATGACGCTGTTCGTAACCTCATCCTTGATGAAGGTATTCGTTTAGATGGTCGTGATGTACGTACCGTGCGTCCTATATGGAGCGAAGTAGGATATCTTCCTGCTGCTCATGGTTCAGCGGTATTCACACGTGGAGAAACGCAGTCTCTGACCTCTGTTACCTTAGGTACAAAGCTTGATGAGCAGATGATTGACGGTGCTTTCTTTAACGGTTACCAGAAATTCATTCTTCATTATAACTTCCCTGGATTTTCGACAGGTGAGGTAAGACCTAACCGCGGTGCGGGACGTCGTGAAATTGGCCACGGTAACCTTGCTCAGCGTTCATTGAAAAAGATGATGCCGGCCGACGAGGAGAATCCATACACAGTTCGTGTAGTTTCAGATATCCTTGAATCTAACGGTTCATCTTCGATGGCAACTGTTTGTGCGGCTACTCTGGCACTGATGGATGCGGGTGTTAAGCTTAAATCGCCGGTTTCCGGTATTGCTATGGGTTTGATCACTGATGAGAAAACCGGTAAATATGCGGTTCTTTCTGATATCCTGGGTGATGAAGATCATTTGGGTGATATGGACTTCAAGGTTACTGGTACTGACAAGGGTATTGTAGCTTGTCAAATGGACCTGAAGATCAATGGCCTAAGATGGGAAGTTTTAAGTGCTGCTTTAGCGCAATCTAAGGAAGGACGTCTTCACATTCTTAACGAGATCAAAAAGACGCTTGCTGAGCCTAATCCTGAGCTTAAACCACATGCTCCAAGAATTGAAGTACTGAGAATTGACAAGGAATTTATCGGTGCTGTAATCGGACCTGGTGGAAAGATCATTCAGGAGATGCAACGCGAGACAAATACGACGATCACTATTGAAGAAAAAGACAATCAGGGTGTTATTAGTATCTTCGCACCAGGAAAAGAAGCTATCGACAAAGCTGTAAAACGTATTAAGAGTATCGTTGCTAAGCCGGATGTTGGCGAGATCTACGAAGGTAAGGTGAAATCAATCATGCCTTTCGGCGCGTTCGTTGAGATTATGCCGGGTAAAGATGGTCTTCTTCATATTTCTGAAATTGACTGGAAACGTTACGAATCCATGGACGGTATTTTCCAGGTTGGTGATGAAGTAAGAGTTAAACTTCTTGAAGTTGACAAACAAGGTAAGCTGAAGCTTTCGAGAAAAGCTTTGTTACCTCGTCCTCCGAGAGATGATAAGAAGCCTGCTTCTTCTGATAAACCTCAGTAAAATAAATATTAAAAGCCGCTTTCCAGCGGCTTTTTTTGTTAAGAAGGCAGTACAAGGAAATCAAGCACTCCCTTTAACATTTCTATTTTTAATTTTTGACCTTTCTCCATAAAGATCAGGTTATCGTCAATATGGGCGAGTTTACCTTCCCATTTAAAGGTTACATTTTTAGCCTTTATAACTTTGGCATCTATTATTCCTTCCTTACCCTTCTGCTTGTCATCTACATAGGAAATAAACTCTTCCTTTTGACTGTCAGCGATTAATATCAATTCAAAAAATCCGTCGCCCGGATCGGCCATTGGAGCTAAAACGAGATTAGGACCAATTGATGCGATATTCATCAGTTCTACCATCAGGTAGTGTCCTGAGTAGTCTCTTCCATCAGCTTCGATATGGCAATATTTTGCTTCATAGGTTTGAACTATTTCATGAAGTTTCTCGCGGGCAACATTTAAGCTCTTTTTCGGAGTGTCAACCACTGCAGGGTCTACTTCTTTCATATCTTTAATAAGCCGGGGGAAGACGCCAAAGCCCATTCCCTCGACGAAGAAGTTTGCGGGCTCGAAATCTTCGATCTTTCCTACATCAAGCTGCCGGAGGTTTCGTCTGGCCCAGGAACTGATGATTGTTTTCTGATCTGCATTTAATCCAAGGCTGCTAGAGATATTATTTGCCGTTCCCATTGGCAGAACAGCAATAGGATACCTTTTATCTAACAGGCTCCGCTCCAGCATCTTTTGTACAACGGTACGAACAGTGCCATCTCCGCCTGCAACTATCAGAAAATCTACTTCTTTTTCGATTTTCCTGAGCAGATTTTTACTCTTTGAGGACGTGTATATGCAATCAAATCCCTCTGACTCTATTGTTTTGATTAGTTTCTTCTTGCTGTGAGATTCATCTCCAGCATCCGGATTATGAACTAGTTTGGCTGTCTTCATGTATGTTTTTCATGCGAATTCTATCTAATTCAAACATGATAGAGGTTTTTTGGTTGGCACTTAGGAGGAATATTTATACTATGAGGATATTAATAACAAATGACGACGGGATATATAGTCCCGGAATCGCCGCACTGGCACGTATCGCACAGAAGTTTGGGGAAGTAAGGGTTGTTGCACCGGACGTTGAACAATCTTCAATGGGACATGCTGTTACTCATTCCAGACCGTTAAGTTATAAAAAATCCCCAATTGAATTTGAGGGAATTGAAGCTTATAGGGTGAATGGCACGCCCGCGGACTGCGTGGCTTTAGGAACACATCTTTGGTCGAAAACAGACGTTGTTTTGTCGGGCATCAACATGGGACCGAACCTGGGAAATGGCATGTGGCATTCGGGAACCCTTGCAGCAGCAAAACAAGCCGTGCTCTTCGGGATTAAAGGTATTGCCCTTAGCACGCCTGTGGGGAAAACAGAACCCGATTTTAAAAAGCTGGAGCCGTTCGTTGAAAAAGCTCTGGCTTTACTGCTAGAAGATCCAAAACTCGCGCTTTTCAACGTAAACTTTCCGGAGGACCCCCAGGGGATGAGGTACACAAGACAATCGGTTCGTTTATATGATGGCACGATCATACCCGGGCAAGATCCATTAGGCAGAAAGCATTATTGGTTTACCGTATCGCCACTTGAACCAGCAGAAGAGGGAACCGATCGGTGGGCAGTTGAAAACAACTTCGTGTCGATCACGCCTTTAAGATTAGACCTCACCAATGAGGCGGAACTGGCAAAAGCCCTCCAGAGCGGTGATTTGCCGATTTAAATTTGGTAACCCACATCTTTATAAATAAAGCCTATGGCATACACAATTCGTACATAAAGTTCTTTTTTCTGTACATATTGTGTATGCCGTTTTGGAATGGGCGAATCGGCCGCGAAGGAAATATGCCAGCTAAGCATATTAGATCTGCTTTTAAAAGATTGGCATACATCTTGGTTAGTATTGATCACTATGGGAAAGCGAATTTTGGCGATAGATGATAACCCTGCGATTTTAGATGTACTGAATGAGATACTATCGTTTGAGGGGTATGAGGTGGTTACCATTTCTGATGGAAGAGAGGTGTTTAATACAATTGAAAAAGTACATCCCGACTTGATTTTACTTGATGTGATGCTGGATAACCTTGATGGAAGAGAAATATGCCGTGCGCTTAAAAAAAACCGTTTGTTCAGTGATATCCCGGTGATAATGATCTCGGCTACACATGATCTGATGAGCTTTCTTAATCAGCCAGGAGCACCTGATGACTTTATTGCGAAGCCTTTCGATATTTACTATCTGATATCAAAAGTTAACCACCAACTTGCTGCCTGAATCAGGAGGCTGTATAGTACTCCTCTGTATCCGTTGTATGCAGTCTGATAATACCCGAAAGAACAAGCGTTACAAGGAGCTTCTGCGTCCGTCTTCTTGGGAGGTTCAGCAGCTTACTTGAATCTCTTGCAGAGATGCGCTCGTTTGCGTCCAAGTATTGTAAAAGCGCCCGCTCTTTTTCAGAGTATTCGATCAGTACACCGGTTTCGCCCTGACTGGCCTTGAGGACATCTACAACTATTTTGCTAGCCAGTAAGCTCTTATCTTTTACTCTGACATAGACCCACCATTTATTATCATCGCCTAACGAATAATGAGGCTTGGTATCACTTTCTTTAACATCCGCCACTAACACGAGTTTGTTATCGACATACACTTCTTCAAACTCGACGTCTACCATAGGTCTGCAAAAATAAGTCGCAGCTTTGGTAATCATGTATTTCTCTTCATCTTCTGATCTGACCCCTTTAACTGTGCCATTATCAGCGACGCCGATTAAAAGCTTACCGCCCTTGTTATTAGCAAATGCGACGAGCGTCTTAGAAATTTTCGAGCAGGAGGTGATCGTCTTTTTGAAGTCGACAAGCATATTTTCGCCTCCAAAAATCATTTGCTTTATGTTCTGCGGTCTAAGTCTGTTCATAGCTTTGGGTTCTTTAGGGTTGAATCCAGCTTCCGGATATATACCAGATTGGAAACCCGTGCAGTTACATCGCCTTCACTGTCTTTTATTTCCAGCATGCACCGATGCTCCGCCTTTCCATCTGTCTCGAGCAGAGAACAAATGTGGTTTATTTCTTCAACGCTGATATCAATTTTAAAATATAGGTCGGACCTTCCTGGCTTCAGATAAAATATCTCAGCTGCTTTTTGCCATACAATTGTTGTGTATCCTTTTCGGAGCATCAGCTGATAGAAGAGAACCGCATAAAAAGGGTCTGCCGCGGCGTAGATAGTACCACCAAAAATAGATCTGTTATAGTTGATATTGAAAATACTCTTGAAGACCTTAACTTCCACACCCAGGAAGTCAGGATGGAACCTCTTTACCCAGATCCGTTGAAATAGCAGCGGTGGATAGAATCGCATCGCCCATTTGAGCACATTTTCAGATACAAGCATTTAGACGAATATCAGAAATTTTGGTAAACTAAGCATAATCTGTATGCAGAGATGTTACCGATCCGAAGAGAGATTTGTTTGTCAGCAGCAAAAATTTAATCTATCTTGTATCAGATACTTAAACATAAAAAACCAGGAAAACAATGAAAAAGACAGGAATTTTGGGCACATTTACATTCGTTGTATGTGCTTTTTTATTTTCAGTTGAAGGCGTTAACGGACAGGCAAAGCCGGTAGCGAGCCCGGCAGACAGCGTAAGTGCCAAGGTGGGAAAAGCTACGATTGAAATTAAATACAGCAGTCCGTCTGTTAAGGGACGTAAGATCTGGGGGGAGCTTGTGCCGTTTGAAAAGGTTTGGCGAGCCGGAGCTAATAAAGCTACAATCTTTACAACCAGCGAGGATATCCGTGTGGAAGGTAAACCACTTGCGGCAGGAAGCTATGCTCTCTTTATGATACCTACTGCGCTTAACTGGACCGTGATATTTAACAAAACTTCCGATCAATGGGGTGCTTACAAATATGAGGAGGGTCAGGATGCGTTACGTGTATCTGTAAAGCCGAAGAAAGTGTCTGCATCTAAGGAGCAGCTGACCTATGCAATCAATAAGAACGGATTTGTGCTTCAATGGGAGAATATCGAGGTGCCTGTTGCCATTAAATAGACCAGATCTGCAATTATAATTTTAAATTTGTCTCGTTGCGCTACTTGCAACGAGACAAATTTAAATAGTAAGAAATGACAAAAGAAGAGATTTCCGCCCAATACCAGATTATTCAAAACGAAATTTGTGAGGGTCTGGAACTTCTTGATACATCAGGAAAATTTGAAGAAGAAGTATGGTCACGCGAGGGAGGCGGGGGAGGAAAGACCCGGATCATGCAGAAGGGTACCATCATAGAAAAAGGCGGCGTGAACTTTTCCGCTGTATTCGGTCATTTACCTGAAGTTATTAAAGCCTCGCTGAAGGTAGATTCCAGTGACTTTTTTGCGACCGGTGTTTCCATTGTGATACACCCAAGTCATCCTCTGATACCGATCATCCACATGAATATCCGATATTTTGAGATGAACGATGACATTCGCTGGTTTGGTGGTGGAATTGACGTAACTCCACATTATGTTTATCAGGACGATGCCAGATTCTTCCACGAATATATCAAAGGAATCTGTGACAAATTCAGCGAAGAATTCTATTATAAATTTAAAACCTGGGCTGATAACTATTTTTACATTAAGCACAGGGACGAAACAAGGGGTATAGGCGGCATTTTCTATGACCGTTTGAATCCTGATAATACTGGCATTAGCTGGGAATCCATATTCGAATTTTCGAAAGCTGTTGGTCGTGCATTCGTGCCAATTTATAAGGAACTTGTTGAGCGGCACAGGGACCAGACTTATACGGAGCAGCAGAAGCAATGGCAGTATGTACGTCGCGGGCGCTATGCCGAATTTAACCTGGTATACGATGCCGGTACAAAGTTCGGACTGGAAACAAACGGCCGGATTGAGTCGATCCTGATGAGCTTACCACCACAGGCAAACTGGGTATACAATCAGGTTCCGGAGCATGGATCCGAGGAGGAAAAGACCCTGCAATATCTGAAAAAAGGAATTAATTGGACATTTTGATGAAGGCATCTGAAATTTGCGTTCATTATCAATATTTTGCTTCAGTTTGAGCCTGAATGGAGGTCATTTTCCCACCTATAAGCACGTAATCTGCAATAATTTCTTATCTTCGCAAGTCGCAATTTATTACGACTGTACATTTCAAAAACCAACTATCATACGATGGCTGAAGAAACAGAAAACGAAAACTTAGAACCCACCCACGATCGCATTATTCCCATAAACATCGAACAAGAAATGAGGTCTGCATACATTGATTATTCAATGTCTGTAATTGTCTCTCGTGCGCTTCCAGATGTAAGGGACGGTATGAAACCCGTTCACCGCCGTGTACTTTACGGTATGCTGGACCTCGGCGTTACCAGCGGCAGACCTCATAAGAAATCGGCTCGTATTGTCGGAGATGTATTAGGAAAGTACCACCCGCATGGTGATTCATCCGTTTACGGCACGATGGTACGTATGGCACAGGACTGGAGCCTTCGATACCCTCTTGTTGACGGACAGGGAAACTTTGGATCTATCGACGGTGATAGTCCGGCAGCAATGCGTTATACAGAGGCTCGTCTGAAAAAGATTGCCGAAGAGATGCTTGCTGATATTAATAAGGATACGATTGATTATCAGCTGAACTTTGATGATTCATTGGAGGAGCCATCCGTCCTTCCTTCGAAGATACCTAATCTGCTGGTTAACGGTGCGTCAGGTATCGCTGTAGGTATGGCGACAAACATGGCGCCGCATAATCTTAATGAAGTTATTGATGCAACTATAGCGTTTATCGACAACACAGATATTGAGATTTCTGAATTGATGCATCATGTTAAGGCACCTGATTTTCCTACCGGTGGAACCATTTATGGTCATGCAGGAGTGAAAGATGCTTACGAGACTGGCCGTGGTCGTGTGGTTGTCAGAGCAAAGGCAGAGATTGAGAATTATGGTAATGACAGGGAGCGAATCATCGTTAGTGAGATACCGTATCTGGTAAATAAGGCTACGATGATTGAGCGGACAGCGGAGCTAATCAACGAGAAGAAGCTGGAAGGTATCTCAGAGATCCGGGATGAATCTGACCGTGATGGTATGCGTGTTGTTTACGAAATTAAACGTGACGCTAATTCATCTGTTGTCTTAAACAATCTTTATAAGTACACAGCACTTCAGACACCGTTTAGTATAAACAACATTGCGCTGGTTAAAGGCCGTCCGATGCTGTTAAATCTGAAGGATCTTGTCAAGCATTTCGTTGACCACCGCCATGAGGTAGTGATCCGCCGTACCCGTTTTGAACTTGCTGAAGCAGAAAAGCGTGCGCACGTTTTGGAAGGTTTATTGATTGCACTGGATCACATTGAAGAGGTGATTCGTCTGATCCGGTCATCCAACACTCCTGAAGAGGCGAGAACCGGCTTGATGGAGACATTTGGATTATCAGACATTCAGGCACGTGCTATTCTTGACATGACGCTTCGTCGTTTGACAGGTCTGGAGCGGGATAAAATAAAGGACGAATATGATGAGCTGATGAAGTCCATCGAATATTTAAAGTCTGTACTTGCGGATGAAGGTCTGCGTATGAATATCATCAAAGACGAACTTCGTGAGGTTAAAGAAAAGTATGGTGATGCAAGAAGAACGTCGATTGTACACTCTGCTGAAGACATGTCAATGGAAGATTTCATTGATGACGAGGAAGTAGTGATCACCATTTCTTACGAGGGTTATATCAAGCGTACTCCTCTTACTGAATATCGTACACAGGGAAGAGGTGGAAAAGGATCCATTGGCTCGAATTCGAGAGATAAGGATTTCATCGAGCACATTATTATTGCTTCAGCACATAACTATATGCTCTTCTTTACCGAAGCGGGCCGATGTTTCTGGCTGCGTGTTTTTGAGATTCCTGAAGGATCGAGAACGAGCAAAGGCAGAGCCATCCAGAATATCATTAATATTCCGAAGGAAGAAAAGATTAAAGCCTATATCAAGGTAAAGAATCTGAAGGATCAGGAATACCTGGAGAACAACTTTATTATCATGTGTACTGCCAAGGGAACGATAAAAAAGACGTCCCTTATGGCTTATTCCCGCCCGCGTGCTAATGGTATCAACGCGATCAACATCAATGATGGTGACCAGCTGCTAGAGGCAAACCTGACAGATGGTAGCAGTGAAATTATCATGGCATTGCGCTCCGGTCGTGCTATACGCTTTAACGAGAGTACTGTTCGTCCGATGGGTAGAACCGCGACAGGTGTACGTGGAGTAACATTGGCGAGTGATAAAGACGCAGTTATCGGAATGCTGAGTATTAACAATCCTGAATCTACCATTTTGGTGGTTTCTGAGAAAGGCTACGGAAAGCGTACGGATCTGGAAGACTATCGCGTTACCAACCGCGGTGGAAAGGGAGTAAAGACGCTTAATGTAACTGATAAAACCGGCGAACTTGTTGCGATAAAAGACGTCACAGATACTGATGACCTAATGATCATCAACAAATCAGGTATCGTCATCCGTATTGCCATTGCTGAACTTCGTGTAATGGGTCGCGCTACGCAAGGTGTGAGATTGATCTCGCTGAAGGGTGATGATGCAATCGCTTCGATTGCGAAAGTGGAGCATGAAGAAGAAGCGGAAAAAGCGGAAATTCTCAATGAGCCTGGAGACGAAGAGGATCTGGAAGCAGGACCACTGGATGAAGAGATTGACGAGGATGAAGTGGTCGATGACGAAGAATCAACTGATAATGATGATACGAATTCTGAAGAGGATACGTTAGAAGATTAATGTCGGCAATGAAAAGGCAAATTATATTAATCACAGTTTTGTGTTGTGCAGGAGGCTATCTTTCTGCACAAACACTTACTAAAGAAGCGATGAATAACTTTGCCCTTTATACTTCGACGGCGGAGTTTTCACATTTGGAAAAAGCCAGAAGCGCCATTGACGGCGCTTACAAAACGAGAAAAGATTCTTTCAATTACAAAAACAACCTTATCAGAAGTCTCGTTTACTCATCACTGGCATATGCTGATTCGACCAGAAAGTTGAAATATGTAAAGGACCCTATAGAGGAGGCAAAGTTTTCTTTTCGCAGACTTAAGAGTCCAAAACTTAATGACGAGAACAAACCTGAGCTTGACTTTGTGCTTAATCAACTTGTTAAAGCTTATCTAGTAATAGCGAACAAGGCTTCTGCATCTGAAAAGTATAATGAAGCATTTAATGCATACATCTCGGTAGACTCACTTGATAAGACTAACTATTTTGTCAAACACAACCTGGCTATTTTGAGTGAAAGATTAGGTTACAGTAATCGCGCCATTTACTATTATGAACAGTTAGTTGATGATAAAAAACGTTCGCTACCTGCATATTATCTGGCATTATCTAACCTATACGATTTCAAGAACAGCAACAGATCGCTTGAAGTGATCAGAGAGGGAAGAGCGTTATTTCCGGGAAACAAGGACCTTCTTTTTAAGGAGATCAATATTTATGTGGAGACCGGCGCTTACAGCGAGGTAGAGCGGATTGTAGGTGCAGCGTTGCAGCTGGATCCGGAGAATGTGAGCCTTAATTATCTTGCCGGCTTTTCCTATGAGACCATGGGAAAGAAAGACAAGGCCGTTGAATACTACGAAAAAGTAATCGCTTTGGAGCCTAATAACTATGAAGGGAATTATGCCCTGGGCCTATTTTATCTAAATTCATACATCAAACCGAACAATGACCAAGAATCGAGTCTGAGTCTGGCAAAGAAGTACCTGACCACAGCAGGTGAGATCAATCCTAACTCAGTTAATGTTCTAAAATCTCTAGCCGTTCTATACAATAATACCGGGGATATGGTAGAACTGGAAAGGGTTAATGAGAAACTAAAACAATTTATTCTTACAAATTGAAATATATGAAAACCAAGTCTCTTTTACTTGCACTAGCTGTATCAGGAATATCTGCTACGGCCTTTGCACAAAAATCTGCAGTAAATACTGCGAAATCTGAATATGACAGTTATGCCGCATTGAAGGCAGCTAGTCCTCAGATTGCAGCTCCAAAGATCACAGCAGCTAAAGAAGCTGTAGACAAAGCCGTAGCACATGAGAAAACTGCGGCAGACCCAACTGCATGGACGTATAAGGCGTTAATTTATGCGGATCTTGCTACAAGCGATACAACAAGCGCATCAGCAAATCTTGCGTCTGAAGCTGTAACAGCATTAGCGAAAGCTAAAGAGCTGGACAAAGAAGGAAAAAACAAAGAAAACATTGACAAAGTAAATAACCTGCTTTATATCAATCAGTTTACAGCAGGTAAACGCTTCCTTGACAAAGGAGATTATCCTAATGCATACACTGAGTTCACAAAAGGATTGGACTATTCTCCTGGTGATACTTTATTGAACTATGCTGCCGGAATCTCCGCTATGAACGGCAAGGACTATCCTAACGCTATCAAAAGATTTACAGAATTGCTTCCCACTAATTATTCAGCTTTAGAGAATGTATATTCGAATCTTTCAGTGCTTTACGCTGCTACAAAAGACACAGCCAGCGCGATTAGGATAGCAGGAGAGGGCGCTGCAAAGTTTCCAAAGAGTTCAGATCTTGCAACCAGAGAAATCGAGTTCAGTCTGATGACGGGAAAGCAGAAGGAAGTGATAGAAAAAATTACTGCGCAGGCTGCTAAGGAGCCTACTAACAAGCTTTATCCTTTTTATTTAGGAATTGCTTATAACTCATTGGAAGAAAATACAAAGGCTGAAGAAGCTTACAAAAAGGCAATTGAGCTTGATCCTTCTTATACCGATGCATACATCAACATAGGTGGTCTTATCATGAACAATGGTATTGTGATTTATAATAAGGCTAATAAATTACCAACCAGCAAGCAGACTGAGTATACCGCAACCATGAAGAAGGCTCAGGAAGAATTTGATCGCGCTTTACCTTACTTAACTAAAGCAGTGGAATTGAACCCTAAGTCTGAACTATCATTGAAAAATCTAAAAACTTATTACACAATAAAAAATAACAAAGCGAAGATTGATGAAATTGACGCTAAGATAAATGCACTGTAGGTTCAACGGTGTTGATACGAAAAAAGCCAGGTCTAACGATTCTGGCTTTTTTATTGACTTGATTTTTTGACTGCAGATTTATGCACCTTTCCTTGATCCACTCAGACTCTGCATCAACTGATCATAAAGATCGTCACCTGCGGCCTTTTGAGGCTTGAGCTTTTTAATGGTTGGTCGCTTGCCTTTTGATTTCGCTTTAATGATCTTCAAAAGTTCGTTATGATACTCGTCTTTAAATTTGGTTATATCGAATTTGCTGCTATACTGGTTGATGAGTGCTAAACCCATATCCAGCTCCTTCTTACCAATGTTAACCTCTTGTCCTTCAGCGGGAATTAGCTCGTCCGAAGACCTGATTTCTTCTGCAAATCTGATCTTGGTAATCACTATAATTTCGCCTACAGGGTGGATAACACAAAGATTTTCAGTGCTCCTTAAAACAAACCTGGCAAGGCCTGCCTTCTTGGATTTTTGAAGAGATTTGAGTAGGAGGGTATAGGCTTTACGACCCTGGGTTTCTGGCTGTGCGTAATATGATGTTTCATAATACATTGGGTTAATATCGTCAGCTTCGACAAAGTTTTCTATCTCGATTATCTTCGTCTTTTCCGGACTGGCATCCTCAAAATCTTTGTCTTCTAATATGATATAGTCATCGTTCATCATATATCCTTTGACTATCTTATCATAAGGCACCTCTTTCTTTGTCTTTTCATTAACCCGCTGGTATTTGATTCTTGAGTGATCTCTTGAATCAAGCATATCCAGGTCAAGACCGCTATTTTGAACCGCGGAAAATAGCTTGACCGGAATATTTACCAATCCAAATCCTATTGAGCCCTTCCATATCGATCTCATCTCTAGAATCTCCTATAAGCTTGGGTCTTTTTTAAACATATCAAAGTAACGCTTGTCAAGGTCTACGAACGTTTCGTTGATTTTGAGGCGAGGTTCCATAAGAAAAGATTTAAGCTCTGTATCATAAAGAATCTCACCCTGCAAAACATCGTCAAATGCATCAAGTGCAGCTTGATCACCGTTACGACAGCTCTCTAATATATTTTGATCTGTGTTAGAGATCATAGATGCCTTCAGGCTCATCCAACCCCTGTGAAGAACACCGAGCGCGTCATCATGTCCATCCGGGTCATAGCCGAACTCGGCCATCTTTGAGCCCATCTGAGAAGCTAGAACTTCACGTTCAGCCGCAATTTTTTCAAATAGCGCTTTTAGATCAGAGGACTTTACATGTTCAGCCGCTTCGGCATAGCCTTTCTGGCCGTCCTGAAGGATTCTATAGAGACGTTGTAACTGTTTGTGATAGTTTTCTGAGTAAGTCATAGTGTTTAGTTATACGGACTAAACGAATGACGCCAAAAATAGTTTTATTAGAAGGAGTACTCGACAGCATAGCTAATGCTATTTAACATAATACTAATTATGAAACATAACTTTGAGCTTGCGCAACGTGTTTATTATCAAAACGATTATTTACATGAGTAAAATTAAGTACGCACTGAATTTAGCACAGTATAAAAAGCTATATGAATATTGTGAGCGGGAATTAACCTGTAAGAAAAGACAATTCGCTCTAATAGATCAATTCCGTCACGGGTATTTACCCGCTTACAAGGCATTACACCTGGCACGTAAACAAAGGAAATATTTAAATGCACTAACAACAATTATTGAAGAATTATCTAAAAACCCTAGATTATGTCAAATCTCAATCAACTCCAATTCCAGTTCAGTAGAAACGTCTGTCAGCTTATCCAGTTTGCCAACACGCAAGGCTACGAGATTACCATCGGCGAAGTCCTGCGTACCCAAGAACAGCAAAAAATCTATCTCAAAGAAGGTAAAAGTAAAACGCTCAATTCCTATCATTTAAAGAAGCTCGCAATTGATATCCATCTCTTCAAAAACGGTAAGTATTTAACGGCCAATAATGACTATGCCATACTGGCTAAACATTGGGAACAGCTGCACTCGAATAACGTCGCAGGCTATTACTGGGGTTGGGATGCTAACCATTTTGAAATGAGAGAATTAAAGCGAACAGAGCGGCTCTAATAACGCCTCATAACAAGTAAGGGGAATCCGTTGGCGCGGCTCCCCTCTTGGTTTATCATATATTCCACAACTCCCTTAAAAAGTACAGAATTTATGCGTAGCAAAAGTACAGCAATTTACGTGCCGTACATAGGAGTTTATCCGAACAGGATAACCTCCTATTCCAGATTGGAAAACCATTTCAAACCTCGTGTCGTACACGAGAACAGTTTAAAAAATCTGGAAGACAATAGAACAAAAGAACAAATCAGTAAGGCAGCAAAGAAAAGAATCCGAACCGCAATCAACTGGCTGTACGCTTTGTCAGAGGATAAAAAAGTTAAAAACCCAACAACCGGAAAGTACTATACCTTCCGACTGAATTTCATAACTCTCACATTGTCAGCACCTCAAAAACACGATGACGAATATATAAAAAAATACATGTTAAACCGCTTTTTGGAAGTCATGCGGCACGAATATAATATGAAAAGCTACGTCTGGAAGGCCGAAGCCCAAGAAAATGGAAATATCCATTTTCATATAACCAGTAATCGATATATCGATTACCAACGCCTGCGGGATATCTGGAACAATATACAAGAAAAACACGGGTATATAGACCAGTATTTCGCCACCAATGGCCACAAAGATCCCAACAGCACCGATATACACAGCATACGAAAAGTACGCAACCTTGCCGCCTATTTAGCTACCTACATGACAAAAAACCCCACATACCGAACCATTCAGGGACGCCAATGGTATCTATCCAATAACCTGAGTAAAGTAAAAGGCTGGACCGAAGTGGCAGACCAAGGCATATCCGATGAAGTCACGACGCTCATAGACCAAAAAGATACTATGTTCAAAGAATACGATTACAGCAGTGTTCTATACGCCGATGTCTTCAATGTTGACCCCGCAGAATACCCCAGAATATACAAAGCCGTTACCGCTATCAAGAGCCAGTATTCCCCCTATATCAACTAAAGAACAGTCCTGCGGGGCTCCGCTTCGCTTCACCCCTTGGATAAAAGTTGGTGCTCCTATCAACCCGCAGTGGGTACCCCTACCATGCCCAGCGCTCATAGGTACTCCATGCAAAAAAGGGGGGCGCTCGCTACAACCAGCCCGCCTAAACCTCCCTGCGGTCGGTTTCGTCATGCTGCTTGTGGCTCCCACGTTCGCCCCCTACCCGCAAAATCCCTGCCCCTCTGGCTCTCGTACACAGCCGCACGGGCTCCCCCACATTCGTTCGTTTCTCTCTCATTTTCCCCACGCTTGGCAACCATCGCCCCCCTTTTTTGCATTCCGTAGGGGCTGTCCAGCTGTTGTAGGGGGGCGTCTTTTGTGCTGTCCAGCCCCTTTTTTTGTTTGGCTCGCTGCTGGCGGTCGGGTTGCCCCCCTCAAACCCTCCCGCCCTCCCGCAGCTCGCACGCTTCCGCTCCGCCCTCGGGTACCCCCCACGATCTTAACCCGACGCAGGTACCCTCGGGCTACACGTCCGCTTATTCCCGACGCTCCCGAGGGTGTAACTATCATTCTGCCGACTCCATTGGTAGCTTACTACATGGGTGTTCGCCTGCCGCGGGCTTGCATTTTTATAGCGTGTGGTTGCGCTCGATTCCATCACACGAAAAACCCATCAACCACACACTATAAAAACGCGACAATGCGCCCGACTGGTAGCATCCGACGCCAGCTACTACGTGGCTAATACTACGCTTCCACTCCGTATTAGCTCCGATGGTCGAGTTTCTTAATTCGATATGTCTTCGCTCCCTACATTAACCCCCCGCAGGTACCCCCAGTTGTGGCCGTCAGGGCTCCGCCCTGCCCCCCTGTGAGGGCTTCGCCCTCTCCCGTGTGGCTACGCCGCACACAAGCGGTTAAGTGTCTTAAAAATGATCTTTCTCATATTTTTAGCATTTTCTTTGAGGTTGTGTTTTTTGTTCCTACATTTCGCTAAGCTTATTAGTATTTAACCTTTAATTAATTGAATCATGGCATTAGTAACCTCCCCTTTGGGTACCATCAAGCAAAGTATTGATAACCTGAATTTCAGAACTTGGAAAGATAAAAACGTAATTGCTCGCAGAGTAACCACGTCTAACCAACCCAACACACCTCCGCAGGTAGCCCAAAAAAACAAGTTTGCGGCCGCTGTAGCTATCTGTAGGGCTCTTTTACCTGCATTGCGTGTAGGTTTTAAATCAATGGCCAAAAGCATGACCGAGGCTAATATTTTTATGTCGCAAAATCTTAAGGCTTTGGGGTACAATGAAGCAACAAAGCAGCTTACAGGGCTTATTAATTTGATTGTTTCTAAAGGTAGTTTGTTAGGCGTTCAGGGGCTACAGTGGCGTAATGCGAACATGACTGACCTCGAAATCAATTGGACGGATAACAGCAACGGGGTTTCGGGTATGGCTACAGATCGGCTGGTTATAGCTGCTTATGATCAGGAATCCGGTAAAAGTTATGTTGTTACTACTCCGGCTACACGTAGCCAGGGCACGTTTACCGTTGCGGGTATTAACGACATTTTTGGTCCGGCCTCGCCTATTGTGTGCGCTTTCTTCGTTTCTGCTGATGGCCGCAACGTTTCCGATAATACTAACGTAAGTGTTATTTTACTCTAGTCCAATGTACACACTCCCAGCAAAAATTACTGATGGCGTTTTGGCGAGCGCATCCGTAGCCGGTACCGGTACCATGTTAGACAGCGTTTTGCAGTCTTCTTCAGCAGATCACAACATTTGGACTGTTATAATAATTCCCATTGTTACGGGCGTTATTGTTCCATTTCTGAAAGATTTTCTATTAAAGAAGTCCCGCAAAAAGGCCTCTAAAACCGTAACCAATTAGAACAATTTAAGATGATCATTTTATCAGATGTCGAGTTAGATCACGTCTGTACAGCAGCTTTAAGCGCTATAAGCAAAAACGATGTTGAGTTATACAGCATCGTTTTTGTGCTTTATAACACAGGCCTGCGTGTTTCAGAAGTGCTCAATACAACAGGTTGGCGGGAGTACTCCCTAACAGAATACGAGGTTTATTTAAGCAAAACAGACGGCTACAGGGTCATAAATAAATCAGCCGTTCATCCTTACATTGCTTATTTTTACAGTAACGGGCTCCCCGCCACATTTCATACTTACAGATCAGTAGTGTACAGTTTAAGCAAGGTACTGCCCCGCATAGTGGCCGCAGACGGCACAAATGTCAGGCTAGCACACTTATTCAGGTATAACCATATTAGGCGTTTAAAAGCGTCAGGATTAAGTATTTCAGAGGTCGCATTAAAAATAAATCACAAAAATTTGCAAACAACAAAAAGTTACTTACATTCGCCTTTGTTAGTGCAAGCTTAAACACTTGCTTAAGACTAAGACGTAAATAAAACCCCCATCACTGAACCGCGAATAATCGCAGACGTTTGTACCGAGTAGGTGCTACGATCTTTAAAATATTGCAGTAGGATAAAAGAGCTCTGGCGGGGGCCAACTCTATAACGTATCTGCAAGCCTGAAAGCAAGGAAAGCCGCACAATGTGCGGCTTTTTCTTTTGTATCTACTCTGGTTCTTTAAAGTACGAACTCTCCTATTTATCAGTAATTTAGAAACGTGTTTTTTAATGTTATTTGAGATTGTTTTTAACCAAAGGTTAAAACATGAAAATCCTATAATATTTTATTTAACCATGATATGTGTTATGAAGGTAACAGGCTGCTACGGGATCTGGAACGAAGGAAAGAGAAAACAACAAAGACGACAACAACGGCGACGAAGAAACGAGCGAAGGAAGATGGAGACAAGGCACATTTCC
>Ga0160433_100225_pt1 | contig 42299 bp, 39 predicted proteins | sample HID1972K_E0MG_FD_108235 | JGI IMG/M metagenome (GOLD analysis project Ga0160433, IMG submission 108235) | Enriched pill bug-associated microbial communities from UW Madison campus, WI, USA - HID1972K_E0 MG | ecosystem: Host-associated > Arthropoda: Insects > Digestive system > Unclassified ...
GACGTTCACCAGGACAGGATATTTCTGTTCAACGGAATCTGCCGGTGCGGCACCGAGAACATTAAGGGTAGTGAAAAGGAGGGAGGCGTTTAAGATAATTCTGAGTTTCATGTTATCTTTCTGAAGTTACAATGAGCGAATTTCTGATCATGCGCTGTCCGTAATGATCAAACGTTTTGTCGTCTGTCGGATAGTTGATCACACCCGTCCTGCTAACCTTACTATCCTTTATCCACATGGTGGTAGAGCCGCCGCCATCAAGGTTCAGGGCATCTTTCGGGTTAAACCACCGGCGTATGAACTGAGTCAACTCTTTGGCAGACATTCCTGCCGCTTGTTTGGCCCGGCCGTCAACCGTAATCAATAGGATATGATTATTTTCTGTTCGTGCCACAGCAGTTCTTGGATGCCTCACACCCTGGTGCCTGTCAGGGTCTTCATAGTTAAGGCTGTCCAGCGGCTCTTCACGCTGTTTAGCAAACGTTTCGCCCACCGGTTTGTAATCGAAGATCAGCATTGGCGAGCCGCTCACCGCGTTGGCATAAGGCAGGTCTTTATACGTTTTGTTATCTCCGTAAATAATGCCACTGCTTTGGTTTTCAGAATCATAATAGAAGGCGCCTTCATGTTTCCAGAACAACCGATGTCCTTCAGGAACCGTAACTTCAGTCGCAACCTTATCGGCTGATTTAAAGAAGGATGAGGAGACAGAATCCTTTGGATTCTTCTTGTTGCGCATGATCTCATAATACGTGCCATTTATACCGGCTATTGCGTTAGCAGTCTTTTGTGCTGTCGCAGATAATGAGTCAGCCGGACGGGTAGCTACGAACGCGATGCGGCTTGCCGGGTCGTTGAGGTCAACAACCAGCACATTTACCACTTGAGAAGATTCGAAGGGAGCGTAAAATCCCTCAAACTGATAATGGGTCAGCCAGTTTTTCAGGCTGCTCTTTTTCCAAACGGTTGCGGCACTGTCAGCCGCGAAATGATTCTGGGACTTTTGCCCTTTTGCCGATCCGAAGATCAGCAAAAGGATAGCCAGTGTATTGAATACTTTATTTTTCATAACGTGAATGAATTAATATCCGGGATTTTGAATGAGTATGCCGCCTGATAAAGAAACCTGCGCGCCAGGAATAGGCATTACCAATTTATCAGCAGTTTTAATATTGGACAGTTGTGTTGCCTTATCAGTACGTACCAGGTCAAAGAAGAGGAAGCCTTCGCTGAACAGTTCCCGCCTTCGTTCCTCCAGTACCAGGTTAAGATACTGGTCGCCGCTACCCGCTTCTGCCGAAGTGAGGGCGGTTAAGCCACGCTTGATGCGCAGGATGTTCAGGTATTTTAAGCCATCCGGCTGCTGAAGGCCTTCCGCGCAGATCAGGTACATTTCCGATATACGCGAGATGATGATAGGTTGTACGTCCCAGTATTTGCTCACGATCGTATTAAACGTACCATCGGCATTAGTGATCCTCTGGATATTAACAGCTTTACGTTTGTCCTGATCCGGATATAGTTCATTCAGCACATAGTCAGCCGGCTGCACAAAGTAAGAACCTGCCCATGCAGTACCATACGGCCAGAAGAGTGCAGAAAAGCGCAGGTTCTTTTCCGATTTCAGGTTCTCGAAGGCAAAGATCGCCTCAGGAGCCCCCGCCGTTCTGAAGATATCGCCGTAATTATCCGCGATGCTGATGCCGGTTTCGTCAATAACCTCTTTAGCGAGTCGCGCGGCACCTGCTTTATCGTTTAACGCCAGCAATACCCTTGCTTTTAAGGCTTTAGCGGCCTCTGTGGAAACTGTTTCAAAGCCGGTAGTTTTCAAAGACCTTCCGTTTGCTATAGCAAAATCAAGATCCTTATTTATCTGTTCCCAAACCTGTGCTTTCGGTGTTTTGGCTATACTTTCAGTGGTGTTAACCGTGATCAGCGGCACATCGCCGAAAGTAGTAACAAGGATATAGTACAGGTAGGCTCTGAGATAGCTTGTCTCAGCCTTAACAGCCGTAATTCCTGCGTCCGCACCCAATTTTTCTGCCGCATCCAATATGATGTTCGCATTGTAGATGTTCTTGTAACCGTTTGCCCAGATACGCGAAGAAAAGGTGCTGCGGTCATCCAGTGTATTTCCGGTGATAAGCGCCCCATAAGCGCTGTTGTTCCCGGAGAGGGCTGTCCAGGTGTAATTACCGCCGCGCAGATCATTCAGGAAATGATCGTCGCGCTCGCCGAAGGTTCTCAAGTAAAGACCGTTCAGAAAAAACTTGATGTTGGTAGCGGTAATCTGGTCCGGCGATACCGCACTTTCCGGGAGGAGATCGAGTTTTTCTGAGCATGAGCCCAGTAGAAGAACGCAGGCTGCAACAATGGTGAAGATTTTTATTTTTATAGTTCTAAACATGACTTTCTGTTCTAGAAGTTAACATTTAAGCCCAGCATGAAACTGCGCGGCTGGGGTGTGACCAAATTGTCAATACCGAACGAGCGGGCATCCAGACCCATAGACGCTTCCGGATCATAGCCGCTGTACTTGGTGAAGGTGTACAGGTTGTTTGCAGAAGCGAAGATGCGCGTCCGGCTAATGCCTAATTTTTTCATTAGCTCATTCGGAAGCTGATAGCCCAGGGTGATGTTCTTTATTCTGAAGAATGAGCCATCCTCCAAGTAGTAAGTGCTGTTTCGCGCGTTATTGCCGCTTTTGGTCGCACGTGGCACTGTATTGCTCGTACCCGGTCCGGTCCACCTCTCCATATAATTATCCTTCAGCATTCCGTAGTTGCTGGCTCCCATATGATCCAACCCTGTTCTCCAGCCTGCGGCTATTTCATTGCCGACAGAAAAGGTATTGAAGATGGAAAGGTCGAAGTTGGCGTATTTGAAGGCGTTGGTGAGGCCTCCGCTGAAGTCAGGCTGCGAGCTGCCGATTATCTGAAGATCGCCGGAGTTAATGATGTTATTGTTGTCAACATCATCAAAATGAATGTCGCCGGGACGAACGCCTGCGGCCTGTAACTGAGTCGGAATTTCGCTCAAATCCTGGTAAATGCCCAGTTGCTTGTACCCGTAGAATATGCCAAGCGGCTGTCCGGGGATAATAGCGTTCCAGCCGCCCACGGTAATTGGAGCATCACCTATAAGGCTTAATACCTTGTTACGGATGAACGCGATATTAAAGCTGGTGGACCATTTTAAGCGTTTATCGGTATTTACGCTATTGATGCTCAGCTCATGACCGCGGTTTTCCATCGAACCGATATTGGTGGTACGCGTCGTGAAACCGCTCGTTTGAAGTACCGGGACGTTGTACAACAGGTCATCCGTTTTTTTAATGAAATAATCATAGGTCAGCGATAAACGACCTTTTAAGAACGAAAGGTCAACACCCAGGTCAGACTGCGTTGCCGTTTCCCATTTCAGGTCACTGTTGCCCAATGCGGTCACAGTCAAGCCGGTTTGCAGATTATAATTATAACCCCCTGACGCCAGCGGCAGATAAGAATAATTGCCGATACCATCCTGATTACCCGTCTTACCCCAGCTTAAGCGGATCTTACCAAATTCGAGCCATTCAGGCTTTTTGATAAAATCTTCGCCGGTAACAACCCAGGCGCCTGATACAGAGGGGAAGGTAGCATAACGATTGTCTTTTCTGAACTTCGAAGAGCCGTCGCGGCGGGCAGAAGCCGAGAGAAAGTAACGGTCGTTATAGTTCAAGGTCAATCTTCCGAAGTAAGAATCAATCGCGTATTCTGAGGCATCGCCGTCCGACGTACGGATGGTTGCCGAAGTGACATTCTTAAAATCATTAGAAGGAAATTCAGTGCCGGTTGCCTGCGTGAAATTGTATTTGTTCTGGAAAAGGCTGTGACCGGCAAGTACATCCATATCAAGACCCATAGCCCAGGTTTTCTTAAAGTTCAGCGTATTATCAATAGTGGCTGAATAGCGGTTATTACGCACGTCATTGGTGTAGCCTTTCGGATTATAGGGGTGTTCGAGGTCCTGATGACGGAAGCCCCGGCCCATTCTTATCTCTGCGTTGTAAGCAGCATGATAAGTAAAATACTTCAGGAAATTCACATCTCCGTACAGGTTTACCAATCCCTGAATATTATCATCAAAAGTATGATCCTTAGCCAGTATGAGCACACCATTATGTCTCAGGATGTCTTTGCCGCCAACTGCGAATGAACCGTCCGGCAGATAAGGCCGGTCATAAGGGCGCTGCTCCAGGTTTCGCTGAAACAAGGCCGTACCCTGGTCACCATTCGGAATTGATGTCGATTTAGTATAGTTACCGCCCAGGCGTAAGCCGAAATTAAAGGTCTCGTTCGGTTTAAAGTCAATATTGCTTCTCAATGAGTAGCGCTTCAATGAGCTCTTTTGAATCAGGCCTTCCTGATACTGGTAGCCTGCGGAGCTGAAATGGGTCATGGAATTATTTCCGCCACTAAAAGAGAAATCCGTTTGACTGGAAGTCGCAGGATCATTAATGATAAGGTCCTGCCAGTTTACCTCATAGGGATCATCAGGTACAGCACCCAATACGGTATTAATGTCAATGTAGCCCGTTTGTCCCTGCGCATAGTTCATATCCCGGTTGAAGTTGGCAGTAGCTTCCGTTTGCAGGGCGATATATTCCTGAGAATTCAAAAGGTCGAGTTTTTTGGGCATTGTTTGTATACCGGATAGCTGCGTAACAGCAATCTGCGGCGTACCCTTTTTACCTTTTTTTGTGGTGATCAGAATCACACCGTTTGTAGCGCGGCTACCGTAAATTGAAGCGGCGGCGGCATCTTTCAGCACGTCGATCGACTCAATATCAGAAGGGTTGATCAACGACAAAGGGTCTTGCCTGTATTCGCCCGAAAAGTTATAGCTAGCAAGGTCTTTCGACAAAGGAATACCGTCAATTACGTACAATGGTTCATTATCACCATTAATAGAACTGATACCCCTGATGCTTACCCGTGACGCACCGCCCGGTGTACCGTTTGATACCGTTAAGTTAACACCCGCAATCTGGCCCTGCATCAGTTGGTTGGACGACGAGACATTACGCTGAGAAACGTCAGAAGCGTCTAATCGCGACACCGCATTGGTAAGATTACGCCTGGTGTTCTGGCCGTAACCAACAACCACTACCTCATTTAACGCATTCTTTGCTTCCTGCATTACAATAGTAACTTCAGCGCGCCGATCTGCCTGAAGCGTCACTTGTTTGCGTTGAGTAACAAAGCCGACAAACATTATTTCCAGCGTATAAGCACCCGGCTTTGCCGCAACAGTAAAATGGCCGTCGCTATTAGTAGAATAAGAACGGTTCAGCTCCAGTACTTTCACCGATGCTCCCGGTAATGGCTTGCCTTGCTCATCGGCAACCGTACCCGAAAGAGAAGTCTGAGAAAAGGCAGTCCGCGTAATTCCTGAAATCGCTGTTTCCTTTTTTGATATCACTACCGACTTGTCTTCTATGGAAAATTCCAGGGGCTGGCCCATGAAGATCTTTTGGAGCGTTTCTTTCAGATCAGCATTTTCAGCATGTATGCTTACCGGTTTAAGATGTTTTAAAAGGTCATCCGCAAATATGAAATCATAATTTGTCTGGCTGCGGATCTTATCAAGAACCCTTTTTATAGGAACGTTCTTTTCTGACAATGTAACTTTTTGAGCAAACGCTGCTGCACTTACCTGCAGTATAGACGTGATCAAGATCAGTATAGTCAGCTTCATAGTCAATAAAACTTTAGTCGTGCAGCCAGGTGGCTGCACAGATCTTTTGTGGTAAATTTTATACATTTGTTTAAGGGGAAATTTTATTAATAGTCTCTATATTATTAGGATACCCAGACTTAGGTCCGGAACCGGTAGCCGCCGGTTCCGACATTTTTCCAAGCTTTCTCAATTACCTTTTCGTTCTGATACGATAACCCTCCTTTCCTGAACTTTAAAGTGAATAGCCTTTGTTTTGCTGAGCATTTTTAATACCTGACTGAGGTTTTTGAATCTTGAGATCTTGCCGGTAAAAGATTTCGACTGTACATCTCCCTCAAATACCACTTCTATGTTATACCACCGGGAGAGCTTGCGCATAATGCTGCCAAGCTGTTCGCTATTGAAGTCGAAATCACCTTTTCTCCAGGCAACGGCCTCATTCGTATCGGTATTAAATCTGGAGATTTTTCCGTTCTTCACAACAGATTGCTGGCCGGGTATTAAGGTAAGCGTGGAGTGCGTGCTGTTAGTTACCTTAACACTTCCTTCCAAAAGCGTTGTCTTAATCGCCGGCTCATCATCATAAGCATTAATGTTGAAGTGAGTGCCCAACACCTCCACTTCCTGCTGCGGGGTTGTAACAATGAAAGGATGGTTTTTATCTTTCGCGATTTCAAAGTATGCTTCGCCGGAAAGCTCCACCGAACGATTCTTCAGCGAAGCAAAAGAAACCGGATATTTCAAAGACGATGCTGCATTCAGCCATACGGTACTTCCATCCGGTAAGTGAATTTCATACTGGCCGCCTGCCGGTGTCTCGATAGTGTTATATTCGACATCATCATTTTGTAGTTTATAGGCAGACGTTGTATAAACAAGCTGGCCGCCGGCCTTACTGATGGAAGTTCCCGATTGACTTGCGATACCGCCATCTGCCGCGTCTGAAAGTGAGATCCTTGTTCCGTCAGCCAGGGTCAGGAAAGCCTTGTTGCCACCAGGCAGTATCTCAGCCTTATTTTCAATATGTACGATTTGTTCCGTTTGTTTGTGGCGGAATACTGTAAAAAACACCGCTGCTGAGCATATCGCTATAGAAGCCGCTATCCCCAGTCTGAAAAGAAACCGCGATCCAAAAACAGGCCGAGGAGCTTTTATATCACGAGGCGCATTAATCTGTTGTCGCAATATTGCATATTGTTCCTCTGCTTCCTGCTTCATGGTTTCCTGCACAAGCATGATGGCGAGTTTCTTTAACTCTTCCACTTCTTCCCGCTGATCGGGATTATCTTCAAGCCACTTCTCCCAGTAACGAATATCCGCAGCATTTCTACCAAAGCAGTAGTTCAGATAGCTCTCGTCACGGAGCAGCTTTGAAAGGTCTTTTCCCGGCATCTATTTCTTTATTTGCACAATAGAGCGGTGTACTTCTAAATTTGATTACTGTTTTAGAAAAAAAAAGTAAAAAAAAGTAACAATAGCCAGTCCTTACCCAAAAACATCATAATATGTCAAATACCTCCAACCGAAGTATAAAAAGCATTTCGATTGAAATTATTCAGGTGTCAAAGCGAACAACAGTATAAAGCAATAAGAGCAGTTATTTTTTTTGTGTAGATTGTACTATATCGATAGCAATCTTAAATTGACTGTAAACAATGGCAAGTGTGTGGGATAAATTTAATCATCTTTTTAAGCGGCAGGAAGTTCCTGCCAAAACAATACTTTTGCAGGAGGGTCGAATCTCAAAGACAATGTTTTTTATTGAGAAAGGTTGTTTGCGAACCTGGATAAATAATGACGGAAAAGAAATAACCACCCAATTTTTCTTTGAAGGTGACAGCGTTTCTTCTATTGAAAGTTTTAGGACAAGTCAGCCGAGTTTATACAGCATTGAAAGTTTAGAACCTTGTATTTTACAGACGATTTCGCAACAGGATTTTCAGGATGCTTTAAAAAATCTACCTGAAATAAAGAAAGAATTGGAAGCACACCTATTCAGAAGACTTTTTCAAATGCAGGAGCTTTTTTACTCCTATCTTAAAAATAATCCTCAACAGCGATACGAAGAGTTGATTGAACGACATCCTCACATTGTTCAGCGCATTCCACAACATTATATCGCATCCTACCTTGGCATTACCTCTGTTTCATTAAGCCGGATACGAAACAGGCGATAATTTCATTATCCACAGGTCGCTTGCGATTTCTTTACAATTGTTATCGTCCGAAGGCTAAAGGGCTTCTCAACTTTGCACTGTATTCAAACAGAAACAAAATGAGAACAATAATCGTATTCAATCATCCCTATGAAGGAAGCTACTGCAACGCCATCCTCAATACCGTAACAAAAGGGCTTCAAAGGGCCAATCACGAAATTGACCTGATGCATCTTGACAAAGACGGATTTAATCCTGTAATGTCACAGGCCGATTTAGAAGCCTTTGTAAAACATCAACCCATTGACCCACAGGTAATCGACTACAATGAGCGTTTAAAAGAAGCCGACCACCTGATTTTTATTTTTCCTATTTGGTGGGATATAATGCCGGCTACAACAAAAGGTTTTATAGACCGGGTGTTATTTCCCGGAGTGGTATATGACCATCATCCAAGGGGTTTTGGATTGGTTCCTCTTTTAAAAAATCTGAAAAGTATAACCGTCATCACTACCATGAATAAACCCCAAATAATGTATTCCTTACTTATTGGAAATTTAATCAGGAAAGTATTGCTGAAAAGCGTTTTCAAAACGATGGGATACAGAAATCTTAGCTGGATAAGTTTCACATCGGTAAAATCAGTAAGCCAGGAGAAACGGGTAAGATGGCTGGATAAACTTGAAAATAGATTCTCAAAAGTTAACTAAACAACACCTGTATTATGAAACTGAACAGAAACTATGTTAATATACCCGCTTTTGTTTTTTCTAACGTTTTTAGCAAAAAAGTAAAAAAAGAATAGAAATTGCTCCAAAGGCGATAGAAAGCTCCGTTAACTGCTCTTTCCCAAGTTGTATGCGTAGCTTACTGAGGGCATTGTAAACAGATTTGTAAACGGTATTGATAGAAACCTGATTGGCCACTGAGATTTCGCCATAGGAGAGCCCGAGATAAAACTTCTGATAGATCATCTGTCTTTGTTTCTGCGGCAGTCTTTCCACATGTTCGCTTAATATCCTGCTCGCGTCGTGGTGCATGGCATCCATGATATGCTTTGCTTCGGCAGAAGGTGCAATATGTAATTCCGAATGGTCGGCTATCGTTGAGAGATCGATGCTTTCATCAGCGGCCAATTTATCTTTATTGTATAATTTCCGTAGGAATGCGGTGATGATATAATTGTGGTGATTCCGGACCCCATTCAGGTTGTCGGTATTTTCCCAAAGATATAGAAAGAGGTCATTGAAGCAATCCTTAACCTTCGCCGAGCTGTATCCTTTTTTAAGGCCGAGGTAAGACAGATAGTGATAATAACTTTTGTAAAGCCCGTGAAAGGCAGACTCGCTTGAAGTACTTACGAAAGTATCCCATAGATCCTTCAGGTCTTCGCCCTTTTTACATCTGGTGTTCATTTTGTCTTTACTATACGAGTGAACCTATCACCCGGCACAAAATTGAACATTTTGACCCATCTCAATTTATAGACGCGGTTATCATTAGTTTAATTATTTATTAACTAAACGAGACTTAAAGGGTTTTATCGTCGAATTGAACAGAGTGAGGCAGAAGTGTGAAGACTATGAAATAAAGAAAGGCGGGTTGTCAGAGAGGCAAACTAAAGAAAAACGTAGAACCTTCCCCTTCCGCGCTCTCTACCCAGATACGACCCTGATGGCGCGCGATGATCTCGGCACATAAGTAGAGGCCTATGCCAAACCCCGAAATATGCCTGGTATAACTCGATTCGACACGGTAATAGCGCTCAAAAAGCTCTTCCTTATGCTCTTCTTTAATGCCGAAACCTTCGTCCTTAACACTCACCTGTACGGTGTTTCCAGTTACCTCGCAACTAATTTCAATTAGTTTGCCTTTGGGCGAATATTTGACCGCGTTACTCAACAGGTTGGAAACGACCAGGCTGATCTTGTCATGGTCCGCCTGAATTTGTACCGGGCCGCATGGTATAAACTGGATCTGGTGGGTGCTGAGGGTTAATTCCGTTTCCTTAATAATATCAGTAAGGAGCTCCTGCAAATTGAAGTCAGTCTTGTCGATCAGCATCTTTCCGGATTCCAGGCGGGAAACATTCAAAAAACCGGTGATCATCGTTTCCATTTTCTTTACCTGGATGTTTGCCTTTTCTACCGCTCCCTTAAGAAAAGCATCATCAAGATTCTTTAATTTCAGTGCTGCTACCTGCAATAACGCTTTGATCGAAGTAAGCGGTGTTTTAAGTTCATGGCTCACAATGCCAATAAAATCATTCTTGCGCTGCTCATCTTTTTTTTGCTCGGTAACGTCCTGCAGTACGCCGCTCAGCCGCATAGCTTGCTGCGCTTCGTCGAACAGCGCCTTGCCGCTGGCCCTGATTTCACGGGGAACGTTCGTGAGCGGATTGATAATGGTATAATCAATTTGGTAATTGCCGCCGGATCCATATGTCAGTGCATGGTCAATAGCGTTAATTACCCTTTCCCGGTCGGTTTCACTGATAACGTTCGTTGCTTTATACAGGTCTATTTCGTCTTCCGGCTGCAAACCGAACCATGATTTAGTCAGATCGTTTCCGGAGAACTTATCCGTTAGCGGATTGTAATCCCATGTGCCCAGTCCCGCCGCGTCAATGGCCAGCTCCAGTTCGTCCTGGCTTATCTTTATTGCGTCGTTCAGGGAAGCCAGTTCCTCGTTAGCGGCAGATTGCTCTTCGTTCGCAGCTTGCAGCTCTTCATTGGTAGCTGCCAGTTCTTCGTTAAGATGCTGCACCTTATCGCGTGCCATCACCTGAGACGTTACATCAATTGCGGTCGCCATAACGCCGATAATGTTTTCCTTTGCATCCCGGTAAGGCTGGTACACAAAATCAAGGTACAGCGTTTCCAGTACTTCATTTCTGAGTAGTGTTACGGCGCGTTCTTTTGCTTCAAAGGTATTACCGGTAGTAAAAACCTCTTCGAGCAATTCCTCCAGTCCCTGTCCTTTTGCATCAGGCAGACCGTCGAAAATGGGTCTGTTCATCATTGTTTCGCGTGGTTTCCCCCACAGCGCAATAATCCTGTCGTTAGCCACTGTCACGGTGTGATCTGCACCAAGAAGAATGCACTTGGCAACCGGGGAGCGCATGATGATGTTGTATAAAATTTTTTCACTTTGTTCCGCCTGCAGTTTGGCATTGACCAGCTCCGTCACATCAGCAGCTGTATTCATAACACCATAGACATGGCCATCGCTGTCAAAAAGAGGTGTAAAGTCATAGTTAAAGTAGAACGACTGAAGTATACCATCAACCATCAGGTCTACCCGCTCATTTTCGGCATGGTAGGGAACGCCTGTTTTATATACCCGGTCCAGATGCTCAAAAACGCCCTTGTCTGCCAGCTCGGGCAGCACTTCGGCATAGGTCTTGCCGATGAGGTCACTACCTCTGTCCCATGTCTCGATTATGGCTTGGTTTAACAGTTCTATGCGCATTTCCGGTCCGGTATAAACACCAATAGGGAAAGGAGCGCTCTCCACCAGGCTTCGAACCTTTTGTTCACTGGTACCCAGCTCGGCGGTACGTTCCCTGATTCTGTCTTCCAGATTTTCGTTGAGCTGAGCTAGTGCGTCCTGCGTCTGTTGCAGTTCTTCATTAGTAGCTGAAAGCTCCTCGTTACCCGACATCAGCTCTTCGTTGCTGGCCTGCAGTTCCTCGTAAGCCTGCTGCAAGTCGCCGTTTAGCAGTTTCATATTCCACTCGTTCGTTTCGAGAAGCTTGCGGGTCGCTACAAGGTCGGTAATTTCAGCCCGCATTTCGTGAATGATATAGCCAATTTCGCCGGTTTCATCCAGTACCGGCTGGTGTATGATTTGCCAGTACGTTTCCTTAGGACTGTTGGAATTTCCGGGATCGGGTACATCGATACGTATCAGCGGGATCTGGTGCGGTTCTTTGGTCTTTGCAGCCTCCCGCAGCGAGGCGGCAATGCGATTGTCGTTTCCCTCAGGCCACCCAGGCAGCTCAGGGAAAATATCAAAAAAGTAGTGACCCGTAATTTCGGACCTTGTTTTTCCGGTCAGCTTTACATGGTTATCACTGGCCGTTAGTATGGTAAGTTGTGGTGAAAGTACCACACAGCATGCTGGTAATGTCTCAAAAACGCGTAAAGCAATTGGCGGCAAAGCCGGACTGCTCAAATTTTCCATAGTATCAGTAGAAGCTTTAGAGGTTTGCAAGAATACGTATTATGGATCTGCTATGCAACTTTTCCATCAACACGTTTCGTGATCGTGATGCAGATTGTGGTTCCCTCGGCAATCTGCTGACGATGCTCCTGCTCCTGCTCCTGATCCTGAATCAGAGCCTGTAATCGAACCTGTTCGTATAAGAACCCATATAAAACGTTCTAAATGGAAGATTAACTCAAATCCCAGGCTTCCTCCCGTTTTTCTTGAAGAAACCTCGCAAGTATTATTAATGTATTGGTGTTGATGTCGTCACTTTCTAGGAGGCTATAGGTTTCTTCCTCCGGAAAGTAGAAGTAGTGAGGGAATTTCTCGGGAGGCTCATGGCCATAGATCAAGCAGTAACAGATATGTAAAACAGAACTCATGATGTGACTGATAAAGTCGCCCGTCTCCCTTTTCAGGTCATCAAGTGTATCGCGGTTACCCACAGGATAAAGAGGCTCAAAGCTGTCCAGTTCCTCAGGGGATAGCTCCTCATACGCCGAGTCGTCGGTCTGCGGAAAACTATTGATATTTAGTAGGTAAGAATGAATTTCCTGCAATTTTAGTATCACATCCCTGATGAGCTTTACTGATGGGATGTCTGAATTATCGATCAAAGCCATGTCGACGGGTATCTCGTCACCGTCCTCAAACGGAACACAATCGTTCTTCATATCCTCAAAAAGAACAAGATGGAGGGCGATTGCGGCCAGATCATCTTTCCCTGTTTCTATAACTTCAATTGCGGCCAGTAGCTGTTCCCTGTAAAAATGTTGATCCTTCATGTGTATGCAAGATTTTTAGTCAAACTTATCATGATGAATCGAAAATAAAATAGCAAAGCATCGTAAATATTCAAAGAGTGACGAAGATCATTTTGTCCCATAGCTGTCTAACATCCAGCATCGAATTATGATAGAGGGTAGAGCTAAGTCTGATCTTCTGGAAACGGACGTCAACTTAGATCAAGTGCAGATGAGGAAGGTAATCATGGACGAGCGGGCACGTGAATTTGTAGGTGAATTCCAGAGAAAATGGGATCTAAGCCGTTGGAATAAACTAGTCGATGCTTTGCAATCTGTTGTTCAGGATAATGCAGAAGGAGCAAGGAATGTTAAGAATCATCACAGTTTGTTTCCGATTCCTTATGATGAGATTGTTAAAAACAGACTGTAGTAGAGCTCTCGCCCATCGAGAGCTCAATATTTTACTTCGATTGTCTCTGAAAACTCATGGTCTAGTTACCCGGTTCATATTATTTGATGGCCTGGATTAATATGTATATCCGTATATTAGCCTTAGCCAGTTCCATGTTTTCATATCACTTACTCAACGATACTGAACTTACAGCCCTGTTGTGGGCTGCAGATTCCTCCGCCTTTGCCGAAGTGTTCGATCGATACTGGGATAAGGTGTACATTCATGCGTACCGGATGATAGGAGACGAAGATGCGGCAAAGGATGTCACGCAGGAATTGTTTGTTTCGCTATGGGATAAGCTAAAAGATGGAGATCTCCGGCAGCCCGTCAGCCTGGCCGGCTATCTGTATGCTGCTATAAGGAACAGGGTACTGAATCACATGCGACAGGAAAAGACACGCAATAGCTTTACGGATGCGCTGGGAGCCTACATGGATCAGAGCCAACACACTATTATCGAAAAAATAAGCGAAAAAGAGCTGTCTGCTGCCTTAGATCTGGAAATTCAAAACCTTCCTCCCAAGATGAGGGTAATATTTGAGATGAGCCGCAAAGAACATCTGTCGCACAAGGAGATTAGCCAGGAACTGAGTATCTCCGCTAATACAGTTAAAAAGCAAATCAATAATGCCATCAGGATCATCAAACTGAAATTGGGCAATACCATAAATTTTTTATTTTAATCTGCTACCATCGCTTTCGGGCTGTGTCTTTATAATGAAGACAGCCAATGTATGAACCCAGTTGAAGCCAGGAAATTAATCGATAAGTATCTGAAAGGCGAATGCAGCCCTCAGGAGAAAGCTATGCTGGAACGTTTCTACCAAACAGAAGCTTCCCGTCGGCAACATGCTGTCGAAGAGTTCGATGTAGAAAAGAAGAGAGCAGAAATATGGGGGGCAATAGAAGAGCAGACACTAAAAGAAAAAGGAAACAGAAGGTATAGTTTGCGCCCGATGCTTGCGGCAGCATCCGTCCTGCTTATTTTTGCCATTTCCATTTGGTTCTATACCGGCAGCGACAAAAAAGATGTGCAGACTGCGCGTACAGAAGATCAGAAGAAGGCGGAACAGTCCATTGAACAAAAGGTAATGCTGACGCTTACCGATGGAACTACTATTTCCTTAGATCAGGCCGGAAACACGCCCTTACCCAGACAGGCAGGAAGCGAAGTGATAACCAAGAGTGATGGCAGTATCGAATATAAGAACAATGGTTCTGCATCCTCTGATGACGTTAAATCTGCATATAATACACTTACTACACCCAGGGGAGCCTCCTACCACCTGACACTGTCTGACGGCTCTCATGTATGGTTGAATTCCGCCTCTTCCATTACCTTTCCCGCGGCTTTCGTCGGAAATGAAAGAAGGGTAAAGATCAGCGGAGAAGTATATTTTGAAATTGCCAAAAATAGAGAAAAACCATTTCTGGTCAGCTCAGGCGATCAGACAGTACGCGTACTCGGAACACATTTTAACGTCCTGGCCTATGCCGGCGAATCAGCCATTGTCACCACACTCCTGGAAGGGTCTGTACAGGTAGTGAAAACAGGCTCTCAGGTAACGCTGAAGCCCGGTCAGGCAGCCACCAATCATGTTAATTCAGGCTCATTTAAGGTTGCGACCGTCAATGCACAGGATGCTATAGCCTGGAAACAAGGCTACTTTATATTTCATAATGAGGATCTGGAAAGCATAATGAATAAGATCGCCCGATGGTATGATGTAGATGTCGAATTTCGTGATGATATCAGGAATAAGCGTTTCTGGGGAACCTATTCTCAGAAAAAGACCCTTGACGACTTGCTGAAAGCGCTCGAACAAACCGGAGATGTCCACTTTAAAACAGATGGAAGGAGGATTACGGTAATGAGATAAAGCAATTTATCCTCTAAGAACCAAAAACCAGGAGCGTTTGCCGCGCTCCCGGTGATCAGCCCAGGGCTGAGTTGGTTTAAAAAATTGTCACGAAACAACTATTATATAAACCTAACATTTTCAAATGTATAAAAATTTTAATGCATTAATATGCAGGAGCCGATTCTGTATTAACCCTAATTTCTGGCTCAGAATGAAACTAACCGCCCTTCTTTTTATAGTCACCTTATTGCAGGTCAGTGCATCGTCAAATGCTCAGGTTGTGACGTTGAGCGTCGAGAGTAAGTCAGTCGGATTTGTCTTTGAGCAGATCCGGACACAAACCGGATATGACTTCATTTGCAGCGCTGAGCTAATGACCTCCCTCAAGCCTTTATCATTGCGGGTAAAGAATATGCCGCTAAAGGAAGCTCTTGAAAAATGTTTTCAGGATCAGCCCGTTGAATTTCTTATCAATGAACGAAATAAGACGATAGTCGTCAGAAGAAAGACCGACCTGCCGTTCAGGCAACAAGGCATGCAGATCCCGGTTACCGGAAAGGTAACCGATGAGAACGGGCAGCCCTTGCCAGGTGTGAGTGTGAAAGTGAAGAATGGGGCAGGGGGAGCGATCACCAATAATGAGGGAATTTATAAGCTTGCCGTGCAGGATCAGAACGCTGTACTGGTCTACACGTTTATCGGCTTTGCCACGCAGGAGCGTGCTGTCTCTGGCAATACGGTATTAAATATTGTGCTGAAGGAAATGGCCTCCACGCTCGACGAAGTGGTGGCGATCGGTTACGGCACGATAAAACGGCGGGACGCCACCGGATCCGTGGTCTCCATCAGCAACAAGGATCTTACAGCAGTTCCCGTGGCCTCTCCGGTAGAAGCAATGGCTGGCCGCCTTGCAGGAGTAAAGGTCACCATTCCCGAGGGGAATCCGGATGCAGATGTCATTATTCGCGTGCGCGGAGGAGGCTCCATTACCAGCGATAACTCTCCGTTATTTCTAGTGGACGGTTTTCCGGTGAACAGCATTTCCGACATACCACCGTCTGATATTGAATCGATAGACGTATTGAAAGATGCATCCTCAACCGCCATCTACGGATCGAGGGGAGCCAATGGTATCGTATTGGTAACCACCAAAAGTGGCAAGCAGGGTAAGCTTTCCGTTACGTATAATCCATATTTCGGATTCAGAAAAGTGGCCACCAAAATGGATCTGCTGGATCCTTATGATTATCTGCAATGGCAGTATGAGCTCCATTCCCTGCGGAACATCCGTCAGCAGTTTACCGATGTCTTCGGCACTTTTTCATCACTGGAGCAATATAGGGGAGCTCAGGGTGTCGACTGGCAGGACCAGGTGTTCGGCAGAACCGGATCACTGGCTAATCATAATCTGGGCATATCCGGCGGAAACGAGAAGTTGCGTTTCAACTTCTCCTACAATCACATGAACGACAAAGCGATCCTGGAAACTTCCGGTTTTAAGCGGGATAACCTGAGCCTGAAGCTCAACTATGATGCAAACAGCAAGATCAGCATGGATTTTTCCGGCAGATTCGCAAGGACAAGTGTGGAGGGCGACGGTATAACGGGAGGTTCCGGAAGTTCTGATGACATTCCTTCTAATTCCTTCGGAAGAATAAAGCATGCCGTAATACAAGGCCCTTTCGCTATCTCTGATATTAATCAGAATATTGATGCCGATGAACTGGATAACGGTTTAACCGACCCCATTACGGCAATCAGGGATAATTATAAAGAGCGACTAAGAAATAACTACAACCTAAATGGATCTGTATCCTGGGAGATATTAAAGGGGCTAAAATTCAGGACAGAGCTCGGTCTGGATGATTATCAGAATGGCCTTCAGTCGTTCTACGGATCAACTACATCGGAGTCCAAATCAAATACACAAACCAATTTCAACGGCATGCCACTGGTCGAAACTTCCGATGTAGCCACCAGAACAATCCGTAACACCAACACGCTGAACCTACGCCTGGGGCATCTGCTCAATAATAATCAGTCCTTAACCGTTCTCCTGGGGCAGGAAACGATTGTTACCTCCTCTGATAAGAGAAACAACCGGATAGAAGGACTCCCAATATTCTTTGACGCAGACCTGGCGTTCCGTTTTACGGGAGAGGGTTCTCCTATTCAGGCAAATCGTTTCTACTATCCTGATAACAAGCTATTATCCTTCTTTTCCCGTGTTTCGTATGACTATCAGGGTAAGTATCTTTTCTCAGGAACGGTACGCGCTGACGGCTCCAGTAAGTTCACATCCGGAAATAAATGGGGCTATTTCCCTTCTGCCGCACTTGCCTGGAGGATGTCGGATGAAGAGTTTGTAAAAAGGGACTGGCTTGATGAATTGAAGCTGCGCCTGAGCTATGGTATTTCAGGAAATAATAACATACCCGCCGGGCAAACCATGAAGACCTTTGCAGTAGCAGATCAAAAACCCTGGCTGAGCATTGCCGACTCCTGGTGGACTGCCGGAACGACCCTTAACAACCCGGACCTTAAATGGGAATCTACACATTCATTAAATCTGGGATTAGATTTTTCAGTTTTCAACCGGCGATTGAGCGGCGCCGTAGAGCTTTATAAGAACAATACGAAAGACCTGCTCATGGAGTTTACCATCATGGGATCCGGCTACAACACCCAGTTCCAGAATATAGGAGAAACTCAGAATAAGGGACTTGAGTTATCTCTCAACTATTCAGTCATCAACAAGAAGGATTTTGGTCTTAACTTCTCTGCAAACGTAAGCTTTAACAGAAATAAGGTGCTGAACCTTGGGCCGCTTACCTCCGGCTATACAGCTGCTACGAGCTGGCAGAATACAGAGGTTGGTGCCGACTACGTCATTCTGCCAGGACAGCCCATTGGAAACATGTACGGGTTTGTAACGGACGGCCGCTACGAGGTTTCAGATTTTGAGCGTTTCGACGGCTTGAAGTGGATCTTAAAACCAGGCGTCGCTGATGCAACAGAAGTGATCGGTGCCAATGAAGTAAGGCCGGGCGGACTCAAGCTTGCCAATATCGACGGAGATCCGGCTAATAAGATTTCTGAATCAGACAAGAAGATCATTGGTGATGCAAATCCGCTTCATACAGGAGGTTTCAGCATTTCGGGTAGGGCGAAAGGATTTGATCTTGTCACCAACTTCACCTGGAGCTTCGGCAATGACATCTATAACGCGGATAAGGTTGAGTTTACCTCGCCTACCAGATACCAGTTCCGGAATATGAGCTCCATTATGGCAGAAGGACAAAGGTGGACCAATCTTTCCTCAGAAGGAGAGATTGTAAATGACCCTGTACAGCTCGCACAAATGAATGAGAACACTACCTTATGGTCTCCGTATATGAAGAAATCGGTGTTTCACAGTTGGGCTGTCGAAGACGGATCATTCCTTCGCTTAGCCACAGTTTCCTTAGGCTATACCTTGCCTGAAAAATTAACTAAAAAGATCAGATCGAATAATGTCCGTCTGTATGTGACCGGGTATAACCTGTTTATCGTGACAAATTACTCGGGATTTGATCCGGAGGTGGATACCAGGAGAAACCTCCGGGTAACTCCAGGGGTGGACTACTCCGCCTATCCAAAGAGCCGCCAGTTCGTAATGGGTGCTAATATTCAATTTTAAAAATCAAACGATATTTCATGAAAGCCAATTATATATATAGCATGCTCCTGCTCCTTTTCGTCAGTTCATCCTGCAAGGAGTATCTGGAGGCCCCTAATCAGTCATCTTTTTCAGAGGAGGTAGTTTTTGCCAATGAAACCCTCACAGAGAACATGATCATCAATATTTACAGTTTCTTTGCCCAGACCAACTCCCATCGTGGCCGCTACCAGCCTTACTATGGAATGAACACCGACATCGAAATTTATAATCCCACCGACATCGATGACAAATCAGAATTGGTAACGTATTCCACTTCCCCCGCAAATGCACAGATGTCGGGCACCAAAGACCCTAATCCATGGTCCAATTTTTACAGTGCCATCGAGGCTTCAAATATCTGTGTAGAAGGAATCAAGAAGTATGGGAACCCGCAGCCCGGTAACATGATGGGCTACTTTTATGCTGAAGCAGTAGCGTTAAGGGCAGTCTATTATTATGACCTCCTGCGTGCCTGGGGAGATGTTCCGGCCCGGTTCGAGCCTGTAGAACCCACTACAGTTTATATGAAAAAAGCGGATAGAGATGTGATCTACAAAAAGCTGATCGCAGATCTGGACGAGGTTCAGGAATATTTGCCCTGGCCTAACGGAAGCACCCGTACGAGTACTGTAGAGCGGATCAATAAAGCTTTTGTAAAAGGCTTACGTGCCAGACTTTGCCTGATGGCGGCAGGGTACAGCCAGCGCCCTACCGACCTGGAGAATGACCATGCGGGCAGTGTGATCCGCTTAAGTACTGATCCCGAACTGCAAAGAGATGTTCTCTACAAGATCGCCAAACAGGAGCTGGAGGATATCATCAACAGTAACACCAGCAAAATGGAAGGCAGCTTTGTCGATATCTTCAGGAAAAACTGCCAGGACGTTGTCAAATCAGGAGAAGAACCCTTGTTCGTGCTGCCTTTTGCTCCAGGCCGCGGGCGTATGCTTCAGAATTTTGGCGTCTATCATTATGACGCAAGTAAGTATATCTCCACAACAAGGAAAGGCGGGGTAAATGTGCCTTCCCCAACATTCTATTACGACTTTGATGCTCAGGACCTCCGCCGTGATGTGACCTGTGTACCTTATAAATGGCAGAAAGGGAAGCAAGTGGTTAATACCGACGGAGATAAAGCAGGATGGAACTGGGGAAAATACCGTTACGAGTGGATGGCCGCCGTACGCCTGGTGACTGGAGATGACGGACTTAAACAGATTTATATGCGGTATGCTGACGTGTTACTGATGCACGCCGAGGTGGCCAATGAGTTAAATGATCCGGCAACAGCCAAGAGAGAGCTGACGCTGGTACGTCAAAGAGCCTTCCCCCAAAGTGCCTGGGCAACCAAAGTTACCAGCTACCTCAACAATCTGTCGTCTAAGGAAGATATATTCAAGGCGATTGTCGATGAAAGAGCGTTCGAACTCGGAGGAGAGATGCTCCGAAAACAGGATCTGATCAGATGGAACCTTCTTGGCAGCAAGCTCAGAGCGACTAAACAAAAAATGGAAGATCTGAGAGGGCAAACCGGTACATATGCTTCAATCCCCGCTAATGTTTATTACCGTCTCAAAAGCGATGGCGAGTCCTTGGAGTTTCATGGTTTCAATTCCGGAGAAACCAATCCCGCAGGAGAAGGATGGAGCTCCATTCCGTGGCAGAAACAAGTGATCACTGATAAACGAGTTGCCTATTACTTCCTGAATGATCCCGACACCAAACAGTATTGGCCTATCTTTCAGAGCGACATTGACAGTCAGGTAGGGTACCTCGTTAATGATTATGGATACTAGTCATGAGAATGTTGTTCATTATCGCCGTTCTGGCCGGGATTCTGCCGGCCTCGGCTAAAATACCACCTTCTGCCGGCCTCAGCAGCATTGTATATCAGGGAAAGCAGATCCCTTTAGGCGAAAAGGCAATCTATGTAAATACGAAGCTGGCTAAGGAAAAGTTAGGCAAGTACAGCTTTAGCAGGCTACAAGATGCCGTACGGTTCGCCAAGGACGGAACAGAGCAGGCGCCAACGACCATTTACCTGGAACCGGATGTCTACTGGACGGACGATCCCCGCGATGCAAATACAGCTAATAAGCTTATCGGGCTGGTTATACCACAAGCCTATGTCACCTTGATCGGCTTAGCTGAAAATGCAGATCATACTGTCATTGCAGGAGATCGCGGACAAATGGCAGGTGCCATTGGAAACTGGAATACGATAGGAGTAGGTGACGGGTTTCGTGCTTATAATATTACGTTTGGGAACTATTGCAATGTGGATCTGGTGTATGCGCCAGATCCTCGTAAGAACCATGTCAGGCGACAGAAAAACATCACTCAGGCACAGGTGATCACGAAAGCCCATGGCGGACAGATGGATAAGTGGGTATATAAGAATTGCAAGTTCATCAGCTATCTGAACGTATTCAGCCGGACCGATGAGCCCCATCGCAGCTATTATGCCGATTGCTTCTTTCAATGCACTGACGATGCGATTGGAACAGGAGATATCAGTGTATATGAGAATTGCCGCTTTAAGCTGTATTCCAGCTACCCGGCCGGTGGAGCATCACATATCATTCAGGCCTACCTGGGTTGCCGGTTTGAAGCGGTTCTGCCTTATCCCGAGGAACATTCCGCCATATACTTCAGCAAGGCTAAGCGACCCTTCGCCGTGGTCGATGGTGAATTCAGCGGGAATCTTAAGCGACTGGAATGGACGGATAATCCGCCGGAAGAATCACGCCACTATGTTTATCATAACACCTTACATGGCAAGCCTGTTGACATCAATGCCTCCAGACCCGAATTGTCTGTCCGCCTGAATCCTGAATCTCTAAAGGCGTTTAAGGTGAATAAGGAATACAATATATATAATCTTTTAAGAGGAGATGACGACTGGGACCCGGCGGGACAAAAGAAGCGCCTGGCAGGGTACGCAGACCTGCCTTATCAATTGAAGCTCTCTGCAGACAAAAAGCAAATCCGTACGGGAGGAGAGGACCAGGCCCTTATTTCATATATGCTTTATCCTGAAAGAGTCCGGTCGAAAGTCCCTTTACACTGGAGTGTTAGTGACACCAGCCTGTTGACGCTGAGAAATAACACGGACGGTACCATCAGCGTAGTAGGGAAGAATAATGGAGACCAGACCCGGAAAGCCTACGTAAAAGCAGAAACGCAGAGCGGAATACAGGCACTGCTCTATATCGATGTATTTGCAGTACCTCATTCTGCGCCTGCGTTCAGTAAGAGACCCGGCATCAGAGAGCCGCAGAATGGAAAGCTTGAACTTGACTACCAACTCGAGCTGAATGGTAAAGAAGATCATTCGCAAGTTGAGTGGTACAGATCCCGCTCCGCGGATGGACATGATTCTATTAAGGTTGCAGTCAGCAGACTTTCTAAGCCACTCAAACAGTATCCGCTTAGTACAGGAGATATCGGGTATTATCTCATTGCCAAAGTTCACGCTAAACATGCATCAAGCAACTCCGGTAGTCCGGTTCAGGTGGTCAGCAGGAAGATAAAAGAACAAGATGTACCTACAACAAGCATAACAACCGACTTCATAAACATACCTACGCAGCGCAGTTCAGAAATCCGGGAGGGCTTCTGGACCCTCGATACATACCGGCCGGAAGACCTGAGTGCCGAATTTGTGTGGGAGCCGGATGCAGGAGAAGGGTGGACCTATGGGGCAGGGCACGAAGCAACCTCCGGTCAGTATGGTCTGGAGACAGCGGGACGAGGAGCAAGGCTGCTCTATGCGCAGGCCGGAAAGTACGGGGATATGTCTCTGGTATTAGAGTTAAGTCCCAATAAATCAGGAGGACAAGGCTTTGGAAGCGCCACCGGGCAGTACGTTGATATCTATACAAAGTTTGATGCCAAAACCTTAAGCGGTTATGGCATCAGGATTCAGAGGACCCCGGAGCACGGGAATGCAGTCATGTCTACCCTGTACCGGTTCGACAAGGGTAAGGGCATACCCATCAGCAAGAGCGTATATTCATCCGCTTTCCTCGCAGGGTGTAAGGTAGAACTAAAAGTCGCCGGATCATTGATGACCGCAAAGGTAAGCACCAGCACTCCGCAGCACCAAAGTCAGAAAAACGCTGGTCTCAGCCATGAAGTAAATCTCTCAGCTGCTATCGAATCCTCCTCTTTCGGCGGCTTCGGAATCCAGCACACCGGGAGTGCATCCATCTCAAGAGCGAGGAACAGACTGATGCTCCACCGGATACATGTGGAATATCCGGCATCTGCTAACGGGCTGACAACAATTCAATATAAAGGAAAAACGATCAGGCTGAATGAAAAGGCCTTGTATGTAAATCCCGGATTGAAGAAGGTCAACCCAGGGAAATACACATTTACAACTTTGCAGGATGCCGTCGCATATGCAGGGAATGGAACGCAGGCAGCACCTACGATCATATATCTGGAACCGGATGTTTACTGGACAGACAACCCCGCTGCTGATAACAAAGAGAATAATTTAATCGGCCTTAAGATACCTCAGGACTATATCACCCTCATCGGACTATCAAGCAATCCTGACCATACAGTAATTGCCGGAGACAGGGGGCAGATGGCCGGTTCCATCGGTAACTGGAATACCCTGGGTATAGGCCACGGGTTTCAAGCTTACAATGTTACTTTCGGAAATTACTGTAACGTAGACCTGGAGTATACAAGAGATCCTTCTAAAAATCATCCAAAGCGGCAGAAGACCGTTACCCAGGCACAAGTCATAACCAAGGCTCATTCCGGGGAAATGGATGAGTGGTTGTTTGAAAACTGCAAATTTATCAGCTACCTGAATGTGTTCGCCAGGAGTAACGAGCCCCATCGTGCTTATTATAAAGAATGCTTTTTCCAATGTACAGATGATGCTATCGGAACAGGAGATATCAATGTTTTCGAGAAATGTGATTTCAGGCTCTATTCCAATCATCCTTCAGGCAGTGCGTCAAACATCATGCAGATGTATCTTGGATGTAACTTTGAATCCGTTTTGCGCGACCCGGGAGCTGATGCAACAATCTTTTTTGCGAAAAAAAACAACGTCTTCGCACTGCTCGACTGTAAGTTTACCGGTAATGTAAGCCGGCTGGAGTGGACCGATATTCCAGCCGATGACGCCAGACATTACGTTTACAATAACTTTCTGAATGGAAAGCCCGCAATGGTGAGTACGTCAAAGCCTGAGTTGTCAGTGCATTTAACAGAACAAACAGTAAAAGCCTTCAAGGTAGCAGGAGAATACAATATCTATAACCTGTTGCGCGGAGACAACGACTGGGATCCTGCCGGCCAGAAGAACCGGTTAGGGAAGTACGGCGACCTGCCGTTCCGGCTGAAGTTAGAGGCGAACAGCACAACGATCCGGCCGGAAAAAGAAAGATCACTTATCGTTTCCTATACCATATATCCCAACAGAGTAAGAGCTGTTGCACCTGTCAGATGGAAAAGCAGCAACGAAGATATCCTGACCATTGTAGAAAATAAAGATCAGACCATAACCGTTACAGGCAGGAATTCCACTGATCAAACCCGCTCTGCCTTTATACATGCGGAGACTCCCACAGGCATCGAGGCGCGAATTTATATTCAGGTGCTTGCCGTGCCACTTCCCGCACCAAAGCTTGCCTCCGGCTTAAGCATCTCGACACCCAGGAATGGACAGCTCAACGTCGCCTATACACTAGACCTGGGCAGTGTGGATCAATCCGCTGTCGACTGGTATCGGACAGCGTCACCAAATGGACATGATACAATCAAAGTAGCAATCAGCCGGAAGAACGAGCCGTTCAAAACCTACACGCTTTCCACCGGAGACATCGGCTACTACCTGACGGCAAAGGTTACTCCCAGATATAAGGGAAGCATATCAGGAGAGCCTGTATATACAATCAGCAGAAAGATTGAGATAAGGGATGTGACCACCAGGAGTATTACCACTGATTTTCTTAACATGCCTACACAACGGAGCACGAAGGTTCGCGAAGGGTTCTGGACGCTAGACACCCACCGCCCTGTGGATCTGAGCAGGGATTTCGAATGGGAACCTGGTGAAGGTGAAGGCTGGACATACGGGTTAGGACATGGAGGTACATCCGACCGATATGGATTGATGACAACGGGCCGGGGTGCCAGATTGCTCTATGCGAAAGCCGGTCAATTCAAGGATATGGTAATGCACGTGAACTTAAGTCCCCATAAAGCTTCAGGTCAGGGGTTTGGGAGCGCGACAGGGCAGTATGCAGATATCTATATTAAGTTTGACGCGAAAACGCTGACAGGATATGGGCTTAGAATTCAGAGAACCCCCTTACATGGCAACGGCGTGCGTTTCATGCTCTATAGATTCGACGGGGGAATTGGTAAACCCATAAGTCAGCCTATCGAATCATCGGCATTTTCCCCGGGTTGCAGTGTTGAACTAAGGCTAAAAGGAAACGTGTTGACTGCGCATGTAAAGACGTCCAGTCCTCAGCAGAAGAGTCAAAAGGATAGCGGGTTAGTCCATGAGGTTAATCTTTCTGCAAATGTTGAAGCGAATGACTACGGCGGATTCGGGATACAGCATACCGGGTCTGTGTCTTCAGGGGGCAACAGGCTTATGCTGGAGAAAATTTCAGTTGATTACGCTGAGTGATATACATTCATTATTGATAAATGTATATACATCAATTAAGAGGCTGGCCATTGTTTACCTGGGATACTATTCATTATCATACAAAATTTTCAAATTTCATGATTTACTTATTCATGGCGACGGGTGATGGAGATGAAAATATGTTAAATGATATACGATTGCGTGAGTGTCTTTTTAATATTTCAACAATTAATGTCTTTTAATATGAAATATTCATAAAACTTTAGAAATATTTTGAATTAATTCAATAAGACTCTACATTTGTTATGAAAATAAAAACACACGTTATGAAAAAGATTTTATTCCTGGCCTGTTTGATCACTGTTCTGTCTGCAAAAAGCTTTGCAGCTGACAAGAACGACGAAAAGGATGCTGAAGTATCTTATTTCGCTGAAAACAACTTTTTAAACAAATATTACACTGCTGAAAACGTAAAGTGGACAGTAACAAGCAACTTTCAGAAAGCAGTATTTACACTTGACGGAAAAACAATGTCAGCTTTCTTCGACAGAAACGGAGAGTACATCGCAACAACTCAGTATGTTGCAGCTAACAAGATTCCTGCTGTTGGTAAAAAGAGACTGCTTAAGTTATACGGCGATTACAAAGTAAATGAAGTGGTTCGTTACGATTTTGATGGAGAGACTGATGCTCATCTTCAAATGTTGACCGGAAAAAGATTTTACAACACTATTTATTTTGTGAACCTGAAGAGCGACAAAGAAAATGTATTGGTGAAGGTTACTCCAGACGGAGATGTATCTTACATCAGAAATCTATAAATAGTATTAATAATAAGCAGAAGATAAAATAGATTATTATCTGTTAAGATCCTTTCAATAATTTAGGTTTATAATTGGTTAGTTTGAGCTCTCGCCCATCGAGAGCTTACTTTTTTGGAGACGATCCCGATGGGCGAGAGCCGGTTGAATTAAAAATAAACTATTGTTGAATCAGCAAGCCATTCATCATTCCAACCGATTGTAAAGCCCACCTTGAACATGTCGGCAAAACAGGTTGTTTTCTTTCCTTCCAGGAGCTCAATGTTTGGAACCTTTGTTTCGACAACCCTTCCATCTTTGTGATAGACAGAAACCAATGCGCTAAACTCTTTAGGAACTTTTTTGTAGGGTATCGACAGGACTGCTTTGGTAGTGTCCGGTCTGTTAGCTTCCGGGATGATCTCGACGTAAGAATCCTTGAGTAGTTCTGTTAATCGCACTTTCGTGACGTCCTTGGGAATGCGGCTGGTTGATCTGACTTCCAACATCGCGATAACAGTTGCGTTTTCGTCTGGTTCTTCAACTTCCACTTCCTTGTCGCATGAGATAAGTGATAAGGCGATAAGGATTGATAATAACTTTAGGTATTTCATTTGGATTAATTTTATGACCAAATGTAATAAGTGGAATAAGTGAATTCGTGAAACTTACTAATTATTTTAGTAATTTATTCACAATCCGCACATCCTACACAGAACCCTGAAAAGTTAAGGTGACCTCTTAAGATGAGGGAGTACAATTAACTCGTTATTTTGTCTGAAAAATTGTGTTGATTTCGAAATTCAGCACATAACCGCTGTGAAAAACTGTGATATTTGGGAGTGGGAGCCTATTTTTGAGACGTACAACTCAATTCTACATTTATGGTTCAGACTCCCCAAGCTCCGACAACTAAAAAATGCAAATGCCCGCGCTGCGGTAATGATACTGTTCAGCGGATCAAAAGAGGTATTCTGATAAAGTCCCTGTTGCCTTTTCTTAACTTGAAAAGATATTCATGCATGAAATGTTTTAAGCAGTTTTATGTGAAGGTATAGGTTGTAAATATTTATATATAAACTCTGCAAGAAATTCTCGTTAAGATTAAAACCTATTTCGATAAACTGTGAAAAAACGTGTATTTTCGGGAAAAATGCATGAGTTTTGAGTGAATTGATCTATTGGTTGCTATGTGGTGCCGACTTCTGTCTGTTCGCTTTTTCGTTTGTACTGTTATTCAAGCGAAAATTTCATGATTTTTCCAGATTTATACTGGGGATCGTGTTTTTCATCCTCGGATGGTACGTGTTCATGTCGCTCCTCATTCTAAGCGGCTATCTTGTCCATTATCCATATCTTTTCCGGTCAGGTATACCTTTCTATTATTTGGTAGCGCCTTTGCTATATATTTACGTTCGCTGTAAGCGCTCCGGAGAAAGCAAATGGAGGAAATATGATTGGGTTCACTTCGTCCCGTCAATACTTGCATTTGTTGACCTTTTCCCCTACTTCTTTTTAACCAGCCCAGACTTCAAGAAGATGGAAATGGTCGAATACGCGGCGAACCATGCGTCAGTTGTTTGGATTGGGCGGGGAATCTTGCCGCCATCAGTACATTATTGGACATGGCCAACATTAGGTATAGGATATACTTTGTACCAGTGGTGGCATTTGTTTAAACGGTCTTCTAACCGTGAAACACAGTCAGATTTAGACGATGGAACGAAAGTGATATCTGCCTTGTTTGGGTTGATGTATGCAGGTAATTCAGTAATTAGTTTCGCTATGCTCCGGCTCGCAGGTTGGTTTGATTTTAATCATATTGGATCGTTTTATGATTACACAGTTCTTTTTTTGATAGCCAGCGTTGTCGCTCTAAGCGTGTATGTATTCACTAATCCAACGGTGTTGTATGGTAAGATCGCTTTCTCTTCGGTAAGCACCTTAGAGTACGATTCTGTTACTGAGTTACAGGAAAGGGAGTCTGTAGCTGAGCCTGTCCAGGAGATGAAAGCCGGACCTTCGTCAGCATTTTTAAATGATTTCATTCCTCGCCTGGAAAGCTATATGGAAACAACCGGGGCTTACAGACGTAAAGGAATAACTGTATACGATATAGCGAAAGATCTTGGTATTGCTCCGACTGTGTTATCTAATATCCTGAATAAGCACTACAACCAACGATTTAATGACTACATCAATGGCTATAGGATAGACTATGTTACCAGGCGCCTCCGGTCAGACGACAACTGGAGGAAGCTAAGTATTGAAGGATTGGCAGAGGATGCAGGTTTCTCTTCCAGATCACCTTTTTATGCGGCTTTCAAAAAGTGTACGGGGCTAACACCTTCGTTGTTTATGAAGCAGCAGGGTGATGAATCATAAAGTATAAACTTAGTCGTTGACCGTGTTCGTATTGGCACCAGGATAGGTGCTTTGTCTAAATTTAACAAGCCCTCCTGACATACAGTTGTCATATACCTCTTTCATCTTTGTGTTCTAAAGTCAATATCAATCAGAACAACAATCATGATCATGAATGTCAGTACAACTATAAATTTCTTTTTTTTCTTTAAAATGTTTCAAATCCTCAGCCGTCTTCTCTAATAGACAAGTACATTTTAAACGTCCGATGCACGAAGAAAACAACAGTTACCTTTTAAAGACCATTCAGAAGTATGGCAAGGGCCTGTTGTCGTTCATTCGGGGAAGGGTAAAAAACAATACAGCAACTCATTAAACAAAACCATATTATGATTTCAATCTTCAGAACAAGTGTTGCTTCAAAAGATGATTTGAACAAACTAGGCCCTTATCTGAATGCCTTAATGGATGACTTAAGGTGGACAGTAGATTTATTCGATTGTGACAAGATCTTACGTGTAAAATCAAGCGCCAATAAAAACGCCGAGATCATTGCCGTCGTAAACGGATTAGGATTTGAATGTGAGAACCTGGAGACGTTTTATTCGGAGCCTTAGAGAAGCTCAGGAGAGTGTGATTTTGCCTACAATATTCCGGGGTTTGCATACATTCATCCTACTTCTGTTGCTGAACTTTGGATTATCAAATCAGCATTATGGAAATAGAGAAAATGACATTGGGAAGCCAGGGCTTGATTGTCCCGATTATTGGTTTAGGTTGTATGGGGATGACAGGTTTTGAGCAAGGCAATATGTATGGCAAAGCAGACGAGCAGGAAGCTATTGCCACCATTCACCGGTCATTAGAACTAGGCGGCAACTTTTTAGACACCGCCGATCTGTACGGACCATTGAAAAATGAACAGCTTATTGCGAAAGCGATCGGATCCAACCGGAACAAATACCTCATTGCTACCAAATTTGGTTGGGAAATAGATGATAACAACAACGTGACCTGGGCCATTAATGGCAAAAAAGCATATGTAAAGAAAGCGCTGGAGCGTTCTTTAAAAAACCTTAATACCGATTACATTGACCTTTACTACCTGCATCGACTGGATAAAAATACGCCCATCGAAGAAACTGTTGAAGCGATGAGCGAACTGGTAAAAGAGGGAAAGGTTGGATACATCGGTTTATCGGAAGTATCTTCGGAAACTATCAAAAGAGCCCATGCCGTTCACCCGATTACGGCGGTGCAGAGTGAATATTCCTTATTTGAGCGTACGGTAGAAGAACGTGGCGTGCTGCAAACTTTAAAAGAACTTGGCATTGGCTTCGTTGCCTACTCACCATTGGGTCGTGGGTTTTTATCCGGACAGATCCGTACTATTGATGATTTGCCAGAGGATGATTTCCGCCGGGCTATCCCTCGCTTTCAGGAAGCTCATTTTTACAAGAATATCGAATTAGTTAAAGCGATAGAGGTACTAGCCGAAGAGAAAAATGTTACTTCCTCACAGCTTGCACTGGCCTGGATCATGAGCAAGGGGATTCTTCCTATTCCCGGTACCAAACGCAGAAAATATCTGGAACAAAACCTGGCAGCTACAACTATCCAATTAAGCGAAGCAGATTTGTCGAAGCTGGAAAGCATTGTGCCGTTAGGAACAAATACAGGTAAACCTTACGATGAGTTTAGCATGGGACTTATTGATTAATGCAGCCCTTAGGATGATCATAATTTATAAATTAGTGAAATGAACGCCATTAAATCTGTTTCAGAGTTTCACCGACTGTTATCTTTGCCTGAACCGCGTCATCCGCTGGTGAGCGTGATCAACCTGGCTGAAAGCGTTTTCCTGAAGGATGATGTTTGGAAAGGTTTTGTTAACCGGTTCTATTGCGTTGCCTTGAAAAGAGATGCAAAGGGTAAAATCAAATATGGTCAGCAACACTATGATTATGATAAGGGCGTCCTGAGCTTCACGGCACCAAATCAGGTACAACATCTTGATTTGCAGAACGTGGAATGCGGTTCAGGTTATCTGCTTATCTTCCATCCCGATTTTCTGCTTAATCATTCTTTAGCAGGCACCATTAGTTCTTATGGCTTCTTTTCTTACGAGGTAAATGAAGCATTGCATCTCGCTGCCGAAGAAGAGGATGATCTTATTGCCATACTCAATAAAATCAACAAGGAATGTTTTCATATTGATAAACACACGCAGGAAATCATTTTATCACAGATTGAGTTACTGCTGAATTACTCTAAGCGTTTCTACGAGCGGCAGTTCATCACCCGAAAAAACAACAACCATCAATTGCTTGTCAGATTTGAACACCTTTTGGAAGAATTATTTAGCGACACAGCGATGCGGCAAGGTCCCTTAACCGTACAACAAATTGCCAGGAACATGAACTTATCACCTAATTATTTAAGTGATTTGCTCCGCGTACATACCGGGCAAAATACCCAGCAGCATATCCACGAGAAACTAATCGAAAAAGCAAAGGAGAAACTATCCACCACCAGCTTGTCCGTTAGCGAGATTGCTTATACTTTAGGCTTTGAACACGCGCAGTCCTTCAGTACGCTCTTTAAAAAGAAAACCAAAATGTCACCACTAGCATTCCGAAAGGCTTTTAATTGACAATCCAACTGCATATTGAATGGCTTCCTCCGACTGTTTGCGCAGGCTTCGGTCAAGATCATTCAGGGAGCCTAACTGAATAAGCAGTTTGTAAGAACTTCTTAGGTTTCCGTTTTCAGGAAAATAGAAGCGTTTGCCAGTACAGAAATAAGTACTTATATTTGTGTAGCAAATTACTGGAAGATGAGAACTGCAAATTTCACAGAGCTCAGGAATAATCTTAAAAGTTATCTGGACACTGTAATAAATGATAGCGAACCACTATTGGTACACCGTTCAGGCAATGAAAGTGTAGTCGTCATACCTCTGGACGAATACAACGCAATAAAAGAAACGGAATATATCATGTCTTCGGCTGAAACTATGGCCGCTATCCGCAAAGGTGAAGAAGATCTAAAAAAAGGTGATTTTTTCGACCAAATTCCCGGGGAAAGTATGAGTGACTTCCTGAAGAGGATATCATGTATAGAATAGTACTTACTAAGCAGGCGCAAAAAGACTACTCTTACTGGATTTCCAGCGGCAATACAGCAATCCTCAAGAAGATAGAACAATTGCTTGAAGATATTGCTGCCCATCCGTATACCGGATTAGGGAAGCCAGAGGCCTTAAAGTATGGTTTGTCAGGAAAATGGTCAAGACGGATTAACTCCGAACATCGGCTTATTTATTCGGTTGACGATGCAATAATAGAAGTATATGTTTTTTCGATGAGACTTCACTACACGAGAAAATAGAACTATCTGGCTACACTGCTCTAATCTACTCTTGTCACGTGATCAGAAAACGAGGATTTTTGTGAGTTGATTTTTGGAATTTACTTTTCAGCATAATACTTCGCTTCATCAATCCAGTTCTGTTCCGGTCTTAAAACTATGTCAGGTGTAATGCCTACGTTATCTATTGCTATCCCTTCATCAATTCTTCTGCTTCGGGAAGTAGCCCAATAAAGCATGTAAGGCATACAGCTAAAATCTGCCCCCCTCATATTAGAATAATCTAAAACACCCGCGGTATGCTCGCCCATTAAAACTACTTTACTACTTTGTTTAGACAACAAGAGAAATTCTTCAGTAGTGCTTCCACAGTTTTTATTAATCAAAATTATTACTTTTCGAGGGTAGGGCGTAACGCTGTCTAAACTAACGTTGCGGTCATCCGAGAATGAGATCAGTTTTCCTTTACTTTGTTCCATCTTTTCAATAACATCATTAATAAACACCTTTTGATCAGGTGGAATACCATCTGTTGTAGCTATTGCAGCCCAACCTGCTATGTTGTCATCTGTAGATAGTACATCTGCACCGATGTGTCTGAATGTGTTTGTGTAAAGATAGCGAGTTATCGGCCTGTAAGAAAAATCAGCGCCACCACCATTATTCCTTAAGTCAAGAATCAGGTAGGGCATTTTACTTAAGTTAGATTGATTTGCTTTAAACAAGGAATCTATGTTCCTGGCATTACTCTGATTGAATGTGCTAATCTTTATGTATAGTGTTTTTGTGGAAAGTGCTTTACTGGCTACAGTTGCTTCACTAACAAGTTCTGTAGACGATGGCTTACTTCCTTCCCTTTTAAAAGAGCCTAAAGCACTTCCCTTAATTTGTAATGACACATTTGTAGGGATATAATATCTATCATACATGATACCTTTAAGCGTATCCTTGCCGCTCTTAAGCTCTAACACTACCTGTCCAGGCGACCATTTACCGGGCTTTGAGGAAATTACTACCCCGGCATAATCCCGGAAGCGGGTTTTGTTTCTTATCACTGCGATTCGGGATGTGGAATCCTCATTCCAATAAATGCCCGTAATTCCTTTTGTGTTTTTAAGGTTGGTCAGCTCCTCGTTTGACAGACTTAAGCGTTCCATTGCTTGAATACGCTCTTGTATTTTAGCCTCTTCTTTTTCTTTCGAGATTCTATTTCTGCCTATTTGAATATGCCCATCCTTGAAAAAAGTTAACCACTCATTAATTAAATAAACACAGTGAGCGGGTGTTGTTATTAATTGCGATTGTTCAAGTGCAACCTGTGTGCGTTTCTGATATGTAGCTTCTGTTTTAGAATTCACCTTATCTTTAAAACCAGCGTAATTTTTTTCAATTTTATCTTTTACATAATTAAATTCCTGGCTGCAATTACAAGGCTGTCCAAAAGAGTTAAAAGAAATGAGGAATAAAAGTAACACACTGGCCAGGATAAGTTTCATAGGGTGACAGAGCATAATTAAGTTTAACAGGCTACAAAGTATAAAGAATAATTTAGATCTTGGATTATCTATTAGTTTGCATGGTTAGCTAAGGTTAATTATCGGGACTTTATGGCGGTGCGCTACCTAATCGATATAAGAATCTTACGATTTTGACCGCTTATGCTGCTGAAGAACCGGGAGAGTACCCTTCGGGTCCCGTGAATATGGAACTTTACGCATTTGACGCGAATAACTATCTTCAGGTTTTGGATTATAAAACAGCATCGACCATTCTTCAGTTCCCTATTTTAAGTGGGACGAACATAGGTCAGATGATCAGTGCCACCGATGGCAAGTATCTGATCGCCTCCAGGGGGACAACGGTGTACCGGTTTGATACAGAACTGCTCTCGCCGAAAAACGGCAGCAAGACCACCATGGTGAAAACTAAAAGCGCTTTTATGAAGTAGGGGTGACTACAAAGTAAATGAGGTTGTTCGTTACGTGGATGCTCGCTTTATTGGCTACTTGTTTACTTGTCTATGTGGTCATCATCTTCGGGAGGAAATCCTTTTACTAAAGCGATTGCAAAATAGGGATGGGGTATACCACAAAATCCCTATCTTCCTACTCGATTTTTAGTACACTCTTCGTAAAGACGCTCGAACGTAGGGGTCGGTAAAGGATTCCACTCATGTCGTGCGAACTCGGTCAGGTATAGGCGAGCCTAACCAGCTACCTGTTTCCATGTTGCGAATCTCGGTAATCTACTTAACATTAGGATAATTGTAGATCATTAAGGTGCAGACAGGGGCTATTAATTACCTAAGATTCTCTTTTTTTGTTGTTCGTATTCACTGCTGGTCAGTACGCCTTTTTCCCGCAATTCGTTTAGCTTCAAGAGCTCATCAGCGATACTGGCATTAGTCTGAGCATGTACAGGTGGGGTCATGATGGTCGACATGGAATTCATCTGGCGGATCTGGAGTTCCTGATTCTCCACCACGGTTCTGATGCTGTTTTTTCGCGGAGACAGAAGGACTGCAATGATTCCAAGAAAAGCGCTCATGAGGAGTGATATCACGAACACCGGCCAAAAGCCTATTTTTCTGTGTCGTCCTGCTAAAGCAGTAAAAAAAGCCATTACTGCATTGAAAATAATAATCTCTAACATAGAGGATAGATTGGTCTTAACCAAAGTTAAAGAAATTGATCGACACTTAATCCAGTCTCCCTACGCTTTCCCTGCTGGGCCATATCCCTGCTGAATCTGTTTTCTTTTACAAACTCTAGCGGGTCGCAGTTCGAGGTGGAGATCGTTCCATCCGGAACTTTTACAACCACAGAGTCCAGGATGTTTGATGTAATAGAACAGATCTTATGGTACCGAAGCTCAAGCTGGTGACGAAGATGAGACAGCTGTTTTAAGAAAGGGGTACTTACATTATGCGCATGATTTAAAAATTATGCGTATATTAGCTATATGAAAGCAAGATTGAATTTAACTATCGACGAAACGCTATTGTCTCGTATAAAGTCGTATTCTGAAAGTAAGAAGATCAGCATTTCAGAACTGGTAGAGCAATATTTCTATAGCATTTCGAAATCTACCAGGCATCAAAACATTATTGATATGGTGGAAAAATTAGATCCTCCGAAATTCGACGTTAATTTGGATTTAAAGAAAGAATTTCACGAAGAGCAGGGAAAGAAGTATGGCTTTTAAGGTGTTTTTAGATGCAAATATTTTGCTGGATTTTCTACTTAAAAGGGATCATTATGAGGATGCCAGGCAGATCATGAGTTTAGTGATTGAGGGTAAAATAAATGCTTACATTACCCCTGCGATTATTCATATTGTAGGATATTGGCTCGCAAAGGCCTATGGATCTGAGAAAGCAAAACAGCTATTATTAAGTTTACTTGATCATATTCGTGCAATCGAAATAAGCCATGAATTGACCTTACTGGCTTTAAACTCGAAAATAGATGACGTTGAAGATGCCTTGCAATATTATACCGCCATCCACAATCAGCTGGATTATTTTATTTCACGGGACAAGAAATTTCAAAAGTCAGCAATTCCTAGCTTGCCAGTTGTTGACCCTTCATATTTTCTAAAAGAAGTATGCAACTAAACACACTTGTGCCGATCTTCGTAGGAAGTGTTATCGGTAGTAACTGGCGTGATATCGACTACATGAGGGGCTTACCAAAGAAGACCTCAAAGGAACCTGCCGGAAAACAACTGGCGGTACGGGCACGCTTCACTGTGTTACCTCAATTTCTACTGCTGGTTAAAGGCGCATGGGATTGCCGACATTGAAGATGATATCAAAGCGAAAAAGAGATCTGTGTTTGCAGTAAACTTGGAAAACAGAGCATTTATCAGCGTAGCCATTATGCAATTAGTCGAACAAGGAAAACTGAAGATTACCGATTCGTTATCTTTGCGTGTTTGCGGCATTCCGGATTCTTTGCGAAAAGTCACTGTGCAACAAGTTCTGGCGTCTAAGGTCCCACAAGGTGCCGTGTACCAAAACAGAGAGAATAAGTATGTCAGGCTAGCGGAAATTATTGCCGAACTGAGTAATATGCCATATTCTAGGTTCGTAGAGGAATGTCAGTTTAAGCCAGCAGGTTTGTCTTTCGAAAACTATAGCAGTGCCCCACGGCGTTTCGCAAAGTCTTATACTATAGCCAGAGGAGCGGAACGGAGCGGTGCCTACACTGACAAACACAAGATGTCTCCAACTATCAGCTGTAATGCAGAAGATGTCGCTAAATGGATTATCGCAGGGGCGGCGCGACCTTCATGACGCAGACCTCGAGAGCATTATCGGCATGGACTTCAATGTCAAGAGCCGGCTGAACGAAGTACTGCAGGTCAGTCAGCGGGTAGAGCGTGATGAGCAGGGGAGGATCAGCGTCTTTATGGGTTCTCTCAATGCCAAAACAGATATCCGGGTACCCCTAAGCATCAGCAAAGCGGTTAATAAATACCGCGTTCGTTTCAGCCTGATCGGCTTCAACTTCCGTCAGGAATACTACGAATACCTGGAAGTCAAAGACGTAGAGCTGCGTAAACACGGGCAGCTGGAAGCACAGGAGATCCGGTTTGAGACTCAGCCCGAAGCAGACCAGCTCCTGATGCTAAGCGTATCACTACTGGCCTACAGCGAAACACGGATGGAGGAAGGCTACGTCCTGCTGAACAGCAAAGAGTTCAGTCCCTGTGCGTTGATCGCCGCTTATGCAGCTGAAGAACCGGGATATAAGTTCCTGGAACTCCGTAAGGACGCTATCAGGCCTTTAAAAACAACAACTTCTGATAAATTGCCTAAATTTACCAAAGCGGTTATAAGCCCCTTCCATTCGACGCACGTATCATTAGCTATTTGCTGCAGGCAGGCAGTTATAGGGTCTACATTCCAGGGTGGACAAAAAAAACATCAATCCCTCCACACCAGGTCCTGATGGCCTTCCAGATATCTGGAGAGATCGGTCAGCAGTCGGATGCTGGCATCATCCGTTGATAGCAATGTGTATGTTTCCGCTTCAGGAAAATAGAAAGCATTGTGAAGCTCATCATCAGCTTCCTCGCCATATATCATCTCATAGGCGTTTGAATTACAAAAGTACATGGTGTCGCTTAAGCAAACATAGACTTCCGATCCGGAACCCCATTCTGACCGCAATAAAAGCACTGATTAACAGGAAGGGGAGATAACAGGAACCGGGTATGTTTAATTCCCTCTTTGATTGGGATCAGGTATCCTTCGAGTTCGAATGATTTGTTTGATATGGCCTTGACCTCGCTGGAAAAGATGGGGTATACCTTCTGCTCATTCACTACCTTGAAATCTAAAGTTCCTATGATGTCCCAGTTGGCAGAACTGACTTGATCAGAAGCATGATGCTGGGCTTCTACTGAGCAGAAGCCCAGCATCATAGCCACTATAAGGTAAAATTTCAAATAGAATAGGAAAGGCTTTTTCAATTTGATTTAGATTTTCAACCTTGATCAGTTTGATTCTGCTCAATACCGGAGGTGGCGGAGCAGTTAAGGCGATGCAGCTTCCAGTTAATATAATGTCCAGCTGCGATTGTTAGCCCGCCGATCGGTATTAGAACCGGCTCCCAGTCTTCTATCCAGAAATGGCCGACACCGATAAGTGCAAAGCCTAGCAACAAAGTCGTTAAAGGAACAAAACTTTTGTGTGATGAGTAAGCGCCCACCAGCGACCAGGCTCCTATACCTATCGCCAGGCATATCATGCCAATTTCGACCCACTCGTTTGCTAGAAATTCCATTCCAATTAAAGGAAGCACTGTAATAACCAAGGGAAGCACAGCACAATGGACGGCGCAGGCTACAGAAGCGAGTATTCCCAATTTATCTAAAACCTCTTTATTAATTCTTATAGACATAGCACAAAGGTAATGCAACAACATTGCATCTCAAAGAATGTGTATGTTTTATTTTTCTTTTCTTCTGATCTTGCTCCTGTCAGGCTTCCTCTTGATGGCCAATATGATAAGTCCGGCTGTAATAAAGGGGATGCTAAGCAGCTGACCCATATCAATAAGCATTCCAGCCTCAAAGGGGCTTTGTATCTCCTTAAAGAATTCAATCAGAAACCTGGCGGTAAATAGCAATACCAGTAGCAGACCGAAATAATGACCTTGCCGCTTTTGTTCCTTTTGCATCAGTCTGTACATGAACAGGAAAATCAAGAAGTAAGCAATTGCTTCGTATACCTGTGCGGGGTGCCTGGGCAGCTGATCTTCCTTGAGGAACACAAAAGCCCAGGGCATATCAGTCGGCTTTCCTATGATCTCTGAATTCATCAAGTTGCCCAATCTGATGAAGAAACCTGCAAGCGGCACTACCAAGCTTATCTGGTCAAGTAGAAACCAGAGATTTACCCGATGTGTTCTGCTGAATAACACAAGGCTCAGAATAATGCCCAGGCCACCTCCGTGGCTGGCTAAGCCTTGAAAGCCGGTAATTTGAAACTCCGGCTTAAAACGGATCGGCAGGATAATCTCCATAGGGTGTTGCGAAAAATAAACGAAATCATAGAACAAACAATGGGCGAGCCGTGCGCCGATCAGTGTTCCCAGAAAAACATAAATGGACAACTTATCCAGCAACTCCGGGCTTAGATGATGCTTCTCAAACTGCCGCTTAGTTACCCAATAACTTGAAGCGAATGCCAACATGAAGAAAAGGGAGTAGTAACGTACAGCAAAGAAGCCCAGGTCCATTAAGGCTTCATCAGGATTCCAAAATATGTGCGTAATTAACATGTCTGTTTAGCTAAGCATTTATTAAAGATATTTTCCAGTCCTTCACGCTGGAGGTGCTTACCGATAATCACGATCTTGGTCTCTTTCGTTTCTTCGTTTTCCCAGACTGAACCCTGGCTAATCACAAGACGCTGGGCAACTGATTGAACGATAACTCTATTACCAGAGCCTTCGGCATATACAAACCCCTTAAGTCGGTAAATTTCGGGTGCCTGAAATAAAAGGAAAACACGAAGGACACGCTCAAGCTTTGACACGTTCATTGCTACTGGAAACCGAAGCATCAGCGTTTCTATACCACTGTGCTCGTGCTGGCTGTGTGAATTTAATAAGCTTGAATTTGCTTTGATGTTGATCTTACCAGGCATATAGCCCGAGGGCGATAAACTGAAAATTCCTTTGGGCGTAATGGTAGACTTGGGATTAGTTGGAAAATCGGCATCTCTTTCCATCAAAAACATTCTCTCAACGCCCATATCTGCCTGGGTGCTGATAACAACATTAGCGAAGGGGTTGATCGACTTCAGAATATCGGTAAGTTCATCAAGGTAGGCTTCACTTACTTGCGTGGTTTTATTGATAAGTAAAATATCAGAAAAACTGATCTGTTTGATAGCCTCACTAGTCTCTTTCAGCTGATCTTCGATCTGTTCTGCATCCACTACGCAGATGACTTTCTTTAGCCGGAAGTACTTTGCAACGTGAGCATCCGTTAAAAAGGGCATAGCGATATTGGCTGGATCGGCAATCCCGGTAGCTTCAATGATCAATTCATCCCAGCTTTCTGCTTGGGCAGAAAGCGTCTCCAGGGCTGCAAGTAAATCTCCGTTGAGCGAACAGCATAAGCATCCATTATTCAACTCTACAAGAGGACCCTGCGTGGCCACGATAAGTCCTGCATCAATACTTTCCTGACCTATTTCATTTTCAATGATAGCATAGACAACTTCGTTCCTAGCGCTTATAATTGCATTCAGGAGAGTCGTTTTGCCGGCCCCAAGAAAGCCCGTAATAATGGTTATATCTTTAATCATTTCTTGCATTTTTCACACAGTCCGATAACAACATTTTTCTTTCACTATAATTATAATTGCAACAGTGTTGCAATTATAATTATATTTCCTATCATTGTGAAAAATTAAGCTGTATGAAGAAATTACCCGTCACCGTACTCAGTGGTTTTCTCGGAAGCGGAAAGACTACCTTATTAAATTATATTCTACATAACAAAGAAAGCCTCCGCGTTGCTGTCATCGTCAATGACATGAGTGAAGTAAATATTGATGCCCGCCTGGTACGAAACGAAGGGACTCTTTCGCGTACGGAAGAGAAGTTAGTGGAGATGAGCAACGGGTGTATCTGTTGCACTCTTCGTGAAGACCTGATGGTGGAAGTGGAAAAGCTGGCCAAAGAGCAGCGATTTGATTACCTGTTGATTGAAAGCACAGGCATTGCAGAGCCGATTCCGGTAGCACAGACTTTCTCATTTGTCGATGAAGAGAAGGGAATTGATCTGTCCAGGTTCAGTTATATCGACACCATGGTCACTGTAGTGGATTCGTTTAATTTCTATAAAGACTTTGGCTCTTCTGAACTGCTTAGAGACAGGGATCTGACTGATATGGCCGGCGATGAACGAACTATTGTAAACCTGCTGACCGACCAGATAGAATTTGCCAATGTAATCGTGTTGAATAAGACAGACCTTATCCCTCCCGCAGAAGTTCGCCTGTTGCGCGCTCTGATCAGGAAGCTTAATCCCGACGCCAGAATCATTGAAAGCCTTTTTTCAGAAGTTGATCCCCACGAAATTTTAAATACGGGGCTTTTCAATTTTGATGCTGCGTCAGCATCTGCGGGATGGATCCAGGAACTCAACAGTACCCATACACCTGAGACGGAAGAATATGGCATCAGCTCAGTTGTTTTTCGGGATAAACGTCCTTTCCATCCTAAGCGCTTTATGAGGTTCCTTCAGGAAGAATTTCCTTCCAACATCATCAGATCAAAAGGTTTGTTTTGGTTAGCTGATCGTCCGGATCAGGCTATGAGCTTTTCGCAGGCTGGTGGGTCGTCGCGACTGGATCCCGCGGGTGTATGGTGGTGCAGTATGCCTTATCAGGAGAGGATCGCATATGCTGACTTTGTAGAGAACAGAGATTTTATAGAGTCTATGTGGGACAAAGACTTCGGAGATCGTCAAAACGAGCTGGTATTTATTGGTCAGCATTTGCAAAACGAGAAGTTATTGGCACAGCTGGAAAGCTGCTTACTGGATGAATCCGAACTCAGCGACTTTAAAATTTCGTGCTCACCTAAGTGACAATGTGGAACTAGGTTCGGTAAGCGTGGACATCCATCATAATTTTGATCACCACACCCATAGCACAGAAGTACAAAGCTGTAGTCTTGATCCTCTGAAACCGCCAGTGAAGCCGTTTCTTCTTATCCGGAGCGCATGTCGGGTGCCACCATACACAACCCCTGCTTGAACAAAAGTGAATTTGAAACCACCCTGTACGGTAGTGAGGTATACCTGGGCTTTATGCACTTACAGGGCCTTGAAGCCAGGATAGGGCAGGCCATTGTCACCGAGCGCGAAGCAAATGGCGGTTACCGTTCCCTTGAAGACCTTGTCAACCGCGTGGCCATAAGCCTGGAAGCCGTGCAGATACTTATTTTCATCGGCGCGCTGCGGTTTACGGGAAAGACCAAGAACCAGCTGTTGATCATCGCAAGACTGCTACTGCTGAACTTCAAGCCGGAGAACCGCGGACTGACACTGCTCTCGGAACCTGTCAAAGATTATTCCCTTCCGGTATTGGAGCGTTCCGTAAATGGGTGAAATGTATTTCGGTACCTGGATCGATGCTAACGGCGATTTCTTTGATACCGCTCATTTCACTGGCAGCCTGAAGCAGTATCCATTTCTTGGCGGTGGGTGCTATTTGCTTTTAGGCCATGTTGAGGTAGACTACCATTTTCCGACCATTACCATCAGCAAAATGGCCAAGATGCCTTTTATCCCTGACCCACGCTATGCTGATGGTGATGAGAACCAGCACAAGACGCAGCAGCGCCTGCGTGAGGATGTGAGCATGACAGACCGCGCACCGTACCCACAGGAACAGGAGATCAATTTACCGCGGCACAAAATGAAAAAGGATTAAATTGCAATCATAGATTAAGCCCATAGATGGATTTAGCCGGACTTAGGATTTTAATAATCCTTCCACACCAGGTCCCGATGACCGTCCAGATATCTGGAGAGATCGGTAAGCAGTCGGATGCTGGCATCATCCGTTGATAGCAGTGCGTAGGTTTCCGCTTCAGGAAAATAGAACTCCTCGTGAAGCTCATCATCAGCTTCCTCGCCATATATCATCTCATAGGCGCTTGAATTACAAAAGTACATGGTGTCGCTTAAGCAAACATAGACTTCCGATCTGAAATCTTCGAAAGATATGTCTATATCCGTTGACATTTCAGAGTTAACCTC
>Ga0160433_100226_pt1 | contig 42279 bp, 42 predicted proteins | sample HID1972K_E0MG_FD_108235 | JGI IMG/M metagenome (GOLD analysis project Ga0160433, IMG submission 108235) | Enriched pill bug-associated microbial communities from UW Madison campus, WI, USA - HID1972K_E0 MG | ecosystem: Host-associated > Arthropoda: Insects > Digestive system > Unclassified ...
GAGGGTTCGGGTATCGTCAAGTTCTTCAACGCGCAGAAGGGCTTCGGGTTCGTCGTCCGTGATGATGGCGGCGAGGACGTGTTCGTTCACATCAGTGCTGTCGAGCAGGCCGGGCTGACCGGTCTGGCCGAAGGTCAGCAGCTCAAGTTCACGCTGGTCGATCGCGGCGGCAAGGTTTCCGCAACCGATCTGGTGATCGAGGGTGAGCCGCTGCCGGTTCCCGAGCGGGCCGAGCGCCCTGCCAACGAGGAGCGCGGCGGAGGACCCATGCGTCAGTTGACGGGCGAGCGGGCCAGCGGCACGGTCAAGTTCTTCAACGCGATGAAGGGCTTCGGCTTCATTCAGCGCGACGACGGACAGCCGGATGCTTTCGTGCATATCAGCGCCGTCGAGCGGGCCGGCATGACCTCGCTGCAGGAAGGTGACAGGCTGGATTTCGAGCTTGAGGTCGATCGGCGCGGCAAGTACGCGGCCGTCAATCTTGCACCGAAGGCTGATTGATCCTTACCGGAAAATCGCTCTAAAATCAGGAAAAGGGCCGGGAGCGATCTCCTGGCCCTTTTTCGTGGTTCAGCTGTCGCGGCTGGCTTCGAACAGAAACCACGCGCGCTTTTCGGCCTGGTCGGTCCAGTCGTCGATCATGCCGTCCGTCGCATTGTCTCCAGCGGCATTCGCCAGTTCCTTCGCGGCGCGGAGCGCCTCGACGAGCGCAAGATTGTCCGCGCGCAGCTCCGCCAGCATATCCGCCGGCGAGACGAACGCGGCGTCATTGTCCTTGACCGACTGCTTGCGGGCAATGTCGCCGATGGACCGCAGCGTGGTATTGCCGGTCTTGCGGACGCGCTCCGCAATCAGGTCCGTCGTGCCCAGAATCTCTGCCGCCTGCTCATCGAAGAGCAGGTGATAGTCGCGGAAATGGGGACCGGAGACATGCCAGTGGAAATTCTTCGTCTTCATATAAAGCGCGAAGCTGTCCGCCAGCAGGCCATTGAGCGCGTCCGCCACGGACTTGACCGCGTTGCCCTTGAGATCCGTAGGCGTCTTGAGCGCATTGTCAGTCATCCGAATACCTCCAAACTGCAAATTACTGGGCGAGCCGCGATGCGGGAAACGCGTTCTCATCCCAAGCCAAAGACTATGCCAGAAGCGCGACGGATTCGCGAGCGCATAGCCATGGTCAGAGTGATCGAACGAGGCGATCAGCTCCTCGATCGTCTCACCCAGGAACTGGGAGCAAGGGGGGCAGTAGCGTTTCAGCGGCAACCGCGCAGAGCGGCCGCGGCGAGATAGACCCGCGTGCCCTGCGGCCCGATCGAATCGTCATGCGCTGCATCGCGCATCAGCGAAAAATAGGTCAGGGCGATCTGTCGGTGCCCATTATAGGCCACCACCGATTCGAGCAGGCTGGCGAGGCCCTCCACGGCCGCGAAGCCATGGCGGCGCGCGAACCCGCGCAGATCATCGAGCTGTTCGCATAGCGACATGAGCGAAAGGCTGCTGCACTTGCCTTCCAGCGCTACGATGCGACCAAGGAGTTGATCGCGGATGATCCCTGCCGAACCCTGTTGCATCCCATTCCTCCCGCGTTCGTCTGCCGCTGGCCTGAACCATGTGGCAGGCCCCTGAATTTCGCCGATGACAATGTCACGCCCATGACAATGGCCCCCGTCGAGCATGACCATGGTGCGCCATTGTGATTAACCGCTGGTTTCCGATACTGTCGAGTCCGTGTGACCTTTTGCCGAAATGACGGAGCCGATCGGCCGAAAGCTTGACAAAGGATGTCGATTCCCGCATTGCCCGCCACCGACCGGGTCTCGCTGGAAGCGGCGCCCCGTTTTTGCATGAACTTTGGCGCTTCTCCCTTGCGCTTGCAGGGGCCGCGCTCACTTTATTGAGGAACCGGCCATGGCGAAGCCAGCCACAGTGAAGATCAAGCTGGTCAGCTCTGCTGACACCGGATTCTTCTATGTGACCAAGAAGAATCCGCGCACGCAGACTGAAAAGCTGAGCTTCCGCAAATATGATCCGGTCGCGCGCAAGCACGTGGATTTCAAGGAAGCCAAGATCAAGTAATCGCAAGGCGCCGGCTTCTGTCGGCGCCATCGATTGGCGATGCCTTCCGAAGGCTCGGATCAGTGATCCGGGCCTTTTCATTGCTTTGTGCCACGGCTGAATGTCGCACGGTCAGGCGCCGCCGGGATGCGCGAAAAGGCCATTCACGACGTCCATGAACCTGAGCACCGAGATCGGCTTGGAGACATAGGCGTTGGCGCCGGCTTCGCGGATTCGTTCCTCGTCTCCCGGTCCGGCATAGGCTGTGACAGCCATGATCGGCACCTTGGCCAGTGATTCGTCTGCCCGGAACGACACGATGAGGTCCAGCCCTGTCACATGGGGCAACTGGATATCGGTGATGATGAGGTCGGGCTGGAATGTCGCAGCGCGGGAAAAGGCATCGCGGCCATCGCGCACCGGTTCGGTCTCATGGCCGTGCGCGCGGAGCAGATCGCAGAACAGCTTCATGTTCAGCTCATTGTCCTCGACAACCAACACCCGTTTTGCCACGAACAATCCTTATGCTCGATGGACGACGCTCTCTCCTGAACCCATCGATTGCTGATGGGTGGAGCCGCTGACGGGCCGGAGCGAATGATGGCAGATTATCCTATCCGTGAAGCGGATGAAACCTTGGCGCTGCGGCTGGTGGGATGGATTGTGGCCGATTCCGCTCGCGCCGAACGGATGCTGGGCCTGACCGGCCTCGACTCGGCATCCTTGCGCGCCGGACTCTCCGATCCCGCCACCTTGGGTGCGCTCATGGACTTCGTTCTCAACCATGAACCGGACCTGCTGGCCTGCGCACAGGCGCTCGATGTGAAACCGGCCGATCTGGCCGGCGCGCGCGAAAGAATCGGCGCATGAGCCGGCCCCTGATCGTGAGCGATTGCGACGAAGTGCTGATGCACATGGTCGTGCCGTTTCGTGTCTGGCTGGACGACGAACATGGCATCGATTTCAGCTTTTCCGGCGGATTCGAACGCGCTTTGCGGCACAAGACGAGCGGCGATCCGGTCGAGCGCAAGCTGGTCTGGACCTTGCTGAGTGCGTTCTTCGCAACCGAGATGCACCGCCAGACGCCTATTCGCGGCGCGGTCGCCGCCATGGAGCGTCTGTCCGCGCGCGCCGATATCGTCATCGTCACCAACATCGGCGAGGAAATGGCCTCGGCGCGCGCCGCGCAGATCCATGCGCACGGCCTGCCTTATCATGTCATCGGCAATCGGGGCGGCAAGGGTCCGGCGATACGCAAGCTCGTGGAGGAGCGCCGCCCTGCGCAGATCTTCTTCATCGATGATCTCGCGGCCAATCATGTGTCCGTCGCGCGCGATGTTCCGCAATGTTGGCGCCTGCATATGGTCGGTGAACCCGAACTGGCGCCGCATGTGGAGGTGGCGCGCGATGCCCATGTCCGCATCGATGACTGGGCGCGGGCCGAGCCCTGGATCCTCTCGCGGCTCGACGATTATGAGCGGCTCGCCAGCGAGGGCGCCGACGCTTGACGGCGGTAATCGCTCGTGCTCTGGCATTCTCCATGAACCGCATCGACCAGCTTCTCGCCGCGGAAGGCATCATGCTTCCCGAGCCCGCCACGCCGGTGGCCGCCTATGTGTCAGCCGTTCAGGCGGGCAATCTCCTGCACATCAGCGGCCAGTTGCCGTTCACGCCCGATGGCGTTCTGATGACGGGCAAGCTCGGCATCGAGCGCGATCTCGCCTGGGGTGCTGCGGCGGCCGAGCGTTGCGCTCTCATGCTCGTCGCCCAGATGAAGGCGGCATTGGGCGATCTGGACCGGGTCGAGCGAATCGTGAAGCTGGGCGCCTTCGTGGCGTGCGCCGCCGATTTCACCGATCAGCCCAAGGTCGCCAATGGCGCGTCCGAGATGATGGTGCGGATTTTCGGCGAAGCGGGCCGCCACGCGCGCAGTGCCGTGGGCGTGCCGTGCCTGCCGCTCGATGCGTCTGTGGAGATCGACGCGGTCGTTGCCGTCCACGGCTAGGCTGGCTCCCCGTCGAAGCTGTAGCGGAATTGGCATTGGTGCGATGTCGTCCCATATATGGTTCGTGACGTTCGCCCGGCCTCTTCTCCTGCTCCGCGTCGGCGGGACATCTTGTGCGCGGCGGGCTGAATGAGCGCGGCCTTTACGGTTCAATTGTCCAACTCGATCGCCGCGCTGGACCGGGCCGAATGGGATGCCTGCGCGGGGCCGGACAATCCCTTCCTCGGCCATGATTTCCTGGCCATCCTGGAGGAATCCGGCAGCGTCGGGCCGGGTACCGGATGGAGTCCGGCGCCGATCTGCGTTCATGACGGGGCCGGGACGCTGCTTGCCGCCGCGCCGGCCTATATAAAGAGCCACAGCCAGGGCGAGTATGTCTTCGACCATGGCTGGGCGGATGCCTGGGAGCGCGCCGGCGGCCATTATTATCCCAAGCTCCAGATCTCCGTCCCGTTTACCCCCGTGCCGGGGCCGCGTCTGCTGGTGCGCGATCCCGCGGCGCAGGCGACGCTCATTGCCGGGCTGGAGGCCGTCACGGACCAGAATGGCCTGTCCTCGGCGCATGCGACCTTCATCTCGCCCGATCAGTGCGAGGCTTTCCGCGCCGCCGATTGGCTTATCCGGCAGGGCAGCCAATTCCATTGGTCCAACGAAGATTATGGGAGCTTCGAGGATTTCCTCGGGCAATTATCCAGCCGCCACCGCAAGGATCTGCGCAAGGAGCGGGCAAAGGCGCAGGCCGGCCTCGACATCGTGCACCTGACCGGCAGCGCTTTGCAGGAGGCGCATTGGGATGCGTTCTGGCATTTCTATCAGGATACCGGGAGCCGCAAATGGGGGCAGCCCTACCTGACCCGTGATTTCTTCTCCCTGCTGGGGGAGCGGATGGCGGACAAGGTGCTGCTGGTTCTCGCTCTGCGCGATGGCCGGCCGATCGCGGGCGCGCTCAATCTCATCGGCGCGGATGCGCTCTATGGCCGCTATTGGGGCTGCGTGGAGGATGTGCCCTTCCTCCACTTCGAGCTATGCTATTATCAGGCGATCGACGCCGCCATCGCGCGTGGCCTTGATCGGGTCGAGGCCGGCGCGCAGGGCGAGCACAAGCTCTCGCGCGGCTATCGCCCGGTGCCGACCTACTCGGCGCATTACATTCCCAACCCGTCGTTCCGCCGCGCCGTGGCGGACTATGTCGAAAGAGAAGCCCTCGCGCTTGCCGACGAGCGGGCCTGGCTGGACGAGCGGGCTCCGTTCCGGAAGGGATAGAGCGCAGACGGGCTTATTGACTTGCGTGTCGATCAGGCCGCCGCGCGCGGGAGTGACCGGACCATCCACGCCCGCGCGAGGCGCTGGGCTTCCGCGATTTCCCGCGCGGTCATCTCCTCGGCGATTTCCGCCCGACAGATCTGCGCTTCGTGGCTGCCGGCCTGTGCGGCCAGATTGAACCATTTATGCGCCTCGACGAGGTCGACGGCGCTGCCGCCGGTGCCGCAACTATAAGCCATGCCAAGGTCGAAGCGCGCTTGAGCATTCCCCCTGGCCGCCTCTTGCATCCGACTTTCGACGAGGATGCGCGCATTATGCATGCTGGTCGCCATAACGTTCCCCCCACAGGTTCGCGATGCGCCGAATAACCATGCAGGGACTTGAAAAATAGTTAACGCATCAGGAAGGCTAACCGGGCCTTCCTGGGACCATCCCCTCCCAGCCATCCCTTTCAAGGGTTAACGGGGATATTATCGATGAGTCGCGTCCCGCCGATCCTGGCGGCGGCCAGCAGCCGGCCGGGCCGGTCGAGGCGAGTCAGCGGTTCCAGCGTTCGTGCATCGCACAGGGCCACATAGTCGACCGCGTCGAACCCTGAATCGAGCAGGTAATGCGTCGCCCACGCGAGGACCGCTGGGGCATCTTCCCCAGAGAGGATGCCTTCGCCCGCCGCAACCAGCGTCTCTGGCAACGCCGCGGCGATCGCCCGTTCATTGCGGCCAAGATAGGCATTGCGGGAAGAGAGAGCGAGGCCGTCCGCATCGCGCTGTGTGCCGATGCCGACGATCTCCACGGGGAGATCGAGATCCGTGACGAGCCGGCGGATGACGGCAAGCTGCTGATAATCCTTTTCCCCGAAGAAGGCGGCATCGGGCCGGACCTGATTGAAAAGCTTGGTGACAACCGTCGCGACGCCCTCGAAATGGCCGGGTCGCCATTCGCCGTCCAGCCGTTCCGAAAGGCCCGCGACATGAACGCGGCTGGCGAAGCCCTGAGGATACATCGTTTCGACGTCCGGCATCCAGATGGCCGCAACACCGGCCGCTTCGAGCATCGCCGCATCGGCCTCCTCCGTGCGCGGATAGGCAGCCAGATCCTCGCTCGGCCCGAACTGCGCGGGATTGACGAAGATCGAGGCCACGACATGCTCGGCATGGGCTCTGGCTTCCTCCACCAGCGCCATGTGCCCGGCGTGGAGTGCGCCCATGGTCGGGACGAGCGCGATACGCTCGCCGGATGCGCGGAGCGCGGCGATTCCGGCTCTCAGCGAGGGGAGATCACGGAAGATTTGCACGCGGCGGAAGGCTCCGATAAGGCCGTTCAGGAAGGACGGGGGGAGGCTTCGCCTGTCCGGGCCGGGCGGTCAAGAGGCCGCGCATCCACCATGATAGAGTGTCGATCCAATCCCATGACCAGCGCAGCGCCGCATCTGATCGTTTTCGCCAATGAAAAGGGTGGCACGGGCAAGTCCACCACGTGCGTCCACACGGCCGTCGCCCTGGCGGCGCAGTCGGTCTCCGTCGCGCTCATCGATCTCGATCATCGCCAGAGAACGTCCGCCCGCTATCTTGAGAATCGCGCGGAGACGGCACGGCGGCGGGGCACCGATCTGCCGACGCCGAGCTACGCGGTCTACGCCGGGGACAGTACGGCGGGCCTCAATGAAGCCATCGCGCAGGCGGCGAGCAATGCGCAGGTCGTCATCATCGACACGCCCGGCCGCGACGATCCGATGGCGCGCTATGCCGCCGCCGCCGCCAACACCCTCGTCACCCCGATGAACGACAGTTTCGTCGATTTCGATCTCATCGGCCAGGTCGATCCGGAGAATTTCAAGGTGAAGCGCCTCAGCTTCTATTCCGAGCTGATGTGGGAGACGCGCAAGACCCGCGCCAAGGCCGATGGCGCCTCGATCGACTGGGTGCTGCTGCGCAACCGCCTGCATCACATGGAAGCGCGCAACCAGAAGCGCGTGGGCGATGCGTTGACCGAGCTTGCGCGCCGCGTGGGTTTCCGTGTCATCCCCGGCCTGTCGGAGCGCGTGATCTTCCGCGAGCTGTTCCCCTCCGGCCTGACCCTGCTCGATCGCGGGCATCTGGGCGAATTGGGCGTCAGCCATCTCGCCGCCCGGCAGGAACTGCGCGAGATGATCGCCGGCTTGGCCCTGCCGATGCTCTCGGGCGCGCGCCCCAAGCAGAGCGCCGCCTGACCTCATGCTCCTGCTCGGGATCGCGCTGGCCGCTCTGGGCCTGTGGTTCTGGTTCCGGCTCCGCAAGAGCGGGCGCAAGATCCCCGGAGCCGCGCTCGGCATCGCCGGCACGCTGATCGGCACCGTGCTGGTCGCCAAGGGCATGCCGGTGGTCGGGGCGCTCGTCGCGACCGGTTCGGGCCTGTGGCTGCGCTATGGCGGCGCGTTGATGGGCGGGAGGCGCACGGGGGACGCCCTGCCTGTGCAAATCAATCTCGGTCTGGCGGAGGCCGCCGACCTGCTGGGCGTTGCGCCCGATGCCAGCCGGGAAGACATATTGGCGGCGCATCGCAAGCTCATCGCCCGCAATCATCCCGATGCGGGGGGATCGGCGGGCCTCGCGGCGCGAATCAATGCCGCTCGCGACCTGTTGCTAAAATCGCAGCAAAGATAGGCTAGCTTCGCGGCATTGCCCGAACCGACCGGAGGCCCACATGACGCATCAGTTCCATCCGACCACCCTGCGCGAATATGACATTCGCGGAATCATCGACGAGACCCTCGGGGAAGAGGACGCCTATGCGATCGGCCGTGGCTTCGGCACGCGGGTCGCCCGGCTGGGCGGGCGCGCGGTGGCGGTCGGCTATGATGGGCGGCTGTCCTCGCCGGTGCTGGAGGAGGCGCTGGTGCGGGGCCTCAACGACAGCGGCATCCATGCCGTCCGCATCGGTCTCGGCCCCACGCCCATGCTCTATTATGCCGAGGCGGTGCTGGAGGTGGATGGGGGCATCCAGATCACCGGCAGCCACAATCCGGCCAATTACAATGGCTTCAAGATGGTGCTGCGACACGGGCCGTTCTTCGGCGCGGACATTCAGGATCTCGGCGCGCTGGCGGCCAAGGGCGACTGGGTGGAAGGATCGGCCGGCAGCGAGCATATCGATATCCTCGATCGCTACGTCGCCCGGCTCATGGAGGATTTCGACGGGCAGGCGTATCGAATCGGCTGGGACGCCGGAAACGGCGCGGCCGGCCCGGTCATCGAGAAGCTCGTGAAGCTGCTTCCGGGCGAGCATCACCTGCTCTTCACGGACGTGGACGGCCATTTCCCGAATCACCATCCGGACCCCACCGAAGAAAAGAACCTCGCCGATCTGCGGGCCCTCGTGGCCGACAAAACCCTCGATTTCGGCCTCGCCTTCGATGGCGACGGCGACCGGATCGGCGCGATCGACGGGGAGGGGCGGGTTATCTGGGGCGATCAGCTCCTCGCGATTCTGGCCGAACCCGTCCTCGCCGATGAGCCCGGCGCCACGATCATTGCGGATGTGAAGGCCAGTCAGGCCCTGTTCGACCGCGTGGCGGAACTGGGCGGCAAGCCTCTCATGTGGAAGACCGGGCACAGCCTCGTCAAATCCAAGATGAAGGAGACCGGCAGTCCGCTCGCCGGCGAAATGAGCGGCCACATCTTCTTCAAGCATCAATATTACGGGTTCGACGATGCGCTCTATGCCGCCGTGCGCCTGATTCGCGCCGCCAGCACCCTGGGGCGCAGCGTGACGGAGCTGCGCGGCGCCATGCCCGCGATGGTCAATACGCCGGAATTGCGCTTCCAGGTCGATGAAAGCCGCAAGTTCGCTGTCATCGCCGAAGTGCTGGCGCGCCTCGAAAGCGCGGGCGCAAAAATTGACGCTACGGATGGCGCGCGCGTGAGCACCGAGGATGGCTGGTGGCTGCTGCGTGCGTCGAATACGCAGGACGTTCTGGTCGCTCGCGCTGAAGCGGGGGACGCCGAGGGGTTGGCCCGCCTGTTGGCGCAAGTTGATGAACAACTGTCCTTTTCCGGCTTGGAGCGTGGCGCCCCTGCGGCCCATTGAACTCAACCGGTTGCGTTGACTGAAAGCGTTGATTGCATTTTTTGCAATCAACGCATGTCATTTCGCAGTTGCACGAAATTTGTATGTAACGCATACAGATCGGGCCTTTCAGGCATCCTCTCCTAAAACTTCCAGGGTCGCTCTTCGGAGCGGCCCTTTTTTTTGCCTCCGGCGGGCAAACCCCGTGCGATGAGCGTTTGGGAATGAATGTGGGCTTTCCATATAGAGCTTCCGTTCGCCCTGAGCTTGTCGCAGAGCTGTCCTTCTTCCTTCAACACCGCCGAAGAAAAGAACGCCCTTTCGACAAGATCAGGACGAACGTGCTTAAGGTACGTCGGCCCTTTCCTCTCCGCATTTCCGCAACCCCACCGCCATTCCATGCGTTTCCCGACATTGATCCCCCTTAGGAGACACTCATGGGCAGCCTCTGGACATTAGTAACAATATTGGGGCCGATCCTGCTGGGAGTCGTGCTGATCTATGCCATCTGGCGGAACAAGCGGGAGACCGGGCCGGGCGACGAGGCCCGCAGCGACCGCGCCGCCAAGGTGCTCCGCGACCAGCTCGACCGCGAGGACAAGCAGCGCGAAGGAGAGGAGCCCCCCACGCGGCAAGCTTGAGCCTCCGCCCCGGCCGGTTCACATGAGGAGACATGCCTCCGCTCCTGCCCGCCATTATCGAGGATTGGTTCGCCCGGCGCGGCTGGAGCGTCCGCCGGCATCAGCAGGCCATGCTGGAGGCCGCGGCGCGGGGCGAGCATGCCCTGCTGGTGGCACCGACCGGTGCAGGCAAGACGCTCGCCGGCTTTCTCCCCAGCCTCGCCGATCTGACGGAGCGGCCCCGCGACGGGCTGCATAGCCTCTATATATCTCCGCTCAAGGCGCTGGCCGTGGACGTGCAGCGCAATCTGCTGACGCCCATCGCGGAAATGAACCTGCCGATTCGCGTGGAGACGCGCTCGGGCGATACCCCGTCCGACCGCAAGGCGCGCCAGCGCGCCCGGCCGCCCCAGATGCTGCTGACGACGCCCGAATCGCTTTCGTTGCTGCTCTCCTATCCGGATGCCCCGCTGCTGTTCGCCTCGCTCGAAACGGTCATCATCGACGAGATCCACGCCTTCGCCACCGGCAAGCGCGGCGATCTGCTCGCGCTGTCGCTCTCGCGCCTGCAAGCGATCAATCCGAACCTGCGCCGGGTGGGCCTCTCCGCGACCGTGGGCGATGCGGACGCCTATCGCCGCTGGCTGGCGCCCGCCGGCCAGCAGGACAAGGTCGCGCTGGTGGAGGGCGATCCCGGCGCGCCGCCCGATCTCAATATCCTCATACCGGAGGGCCGGGTGCCATGGTCCGGGCATAGCGGCAAATATGCCGCCCGGCAGGTGATCGACATCATCAAGGACCACCGGATGACGCTGGTGTTCTGCAATACGCGCGGTTTGGCCGAACTGATCTTTCAGGAACTCTGGGCAGAGAATGAGGATCATCTCCCCATCGGCATCCACCATGGCAGCCTTTCGCGGGAAGCGCGGCGCAAGGTCGAAGCCGCGATGGCGGCGGGCAAGCTGCGCGGCCTCGTCGCCACGGCCAGCCTCGATCTTGGTATCGACTGGGGCGATATCGATTGCGTGGTGCAGATGGGCGCGCCCAAGGGCAGCTCCCGCCTGCTCCAGCGCATCGGCCGCGCGAATCACCGGCTGGAAGAGCCCAGCAAGGCGATCATCATCCCCGGCAACCGCTTCGAATATCTGGAGGCGCAGGCCGCGTGGGATGCGGTGATGGGCGGCGAGCGCGACGCGGACGAGTTCCGCCCCGGCGCGCGGGATGTGCTGGCCCAGCATGTCATGGCCCTTGCCTGCGCGGGCCCTATCGATCCGGCTGCGTTACTGGCCGAAGTCACCACCGCCACGCCCTATGCATGGCTGGACCCCGCGCAACTGGAGGATGTCCTGCAGTTCGTCTCCACCGGCGGCTATGCCTTGCGCGCTTATGATCGTTTCCAGCGCCTCACGCGCACGCCCGATGGCCAGTGGCGTCTCGCGCATCCCCGCTTCGCGCAGCAGCACCGGCTCAATGCCGGCATCATCGTGGATCAGCCCGCGCTCGACATCCGCTTCGCCAATGGCCGCAAGCTCGGCACGGTGGAGGAGAGCTTCGCCGCCACGCTGAGCATTGGCGATCGCTTTTTCTTCTCCGGCATGTCGCTGGAACTGGTGCGCCAGAGCGAGGCGGAGCTGACCGTGCGCGCCTCCGCCAAACCCGCGCGCATCCCGAGCTGGGGCGGCACGCGCATGGCCATGTCCACGCATCTCGCCGGCCGGGTCCGCGCTTTCCTCGCCGATCCCGCGCAATGGGGCCGCTTCCCCGACGATGTGCACGAGTGGCTGGCGATGCAGGCCGTCCGCTCCGTCCTGCCCCGGCCGGATCAGCTTCTCGTCGAGACCTTCCCCCATGAGCGGCTGCATCACATGGTCGTCTACAGCTTCGAGGGGTGGAACGCGCACCAGTCGCTCGGCATGCTGCTGACCCGCCGCATGGAGGAGCGGGGTCTCAAGCCCATCGGCTTCGTCTCCAACGATTATGCGCTGGCCATCTACGGGCTGGAGCCGGTGCGCGATCCCGCGCCGCTCTTCTCGGCGGACATATTGGACCGCGAGTTCATCAATTGGGTGGAGGATAGCAGCCTGCTCAAGCGGGCCTTCCGCGATGTCGCGGTCATCTCCGGCCTCATCGAGCGCCAGCAGCCCCGCGCGCGCAAGACGGGGCGGCAGGTCAGCTTCTCGACCGACCTCATCTACGATGTGCTGCGGCGCTACGAGCCCGACCATCTCCTCCTCAAGGCCGCCTGGGCCGATGCCCGCGCGCGCATGACGGATGTGGGCCGGCTCGGCGAACTCATCGATCGCGCCAGCGCGACCATGCTGCACAAGCCGCTCGATCGGGTGAGCCCGCTTGCGGTGCCGGTGCTCATCATGATCGGCCGCGAGCAGGTGGCGGGCGCCCGGACGGACGATGCCCTGCTCGCCGAAGCCGAGGCGCTGGCGAAGATCGCGATGACGCCGGACAGCTGATCCGGGCTTTGGCGCGGCCTCCAAACATGATAAAGTCGCGGCAGGAGAGGGTTATGTCCATGCGCGCGGGATACATGCTCGCTTTGGCCCTGCTGAATGTGCTGGCGATCGCCGGCCCGGCAGCCGCGCAACCGATGGATCCCGCCGATCTGGTCGGCGCGGCGGACGGCCATTTCGTCATCACGCCCAGCAATCCCGAGGCGGCCGCAGACCCCTCGGCCTTCCAGCTCAACGCGCCGCTGCTGACGATCGGCAGCGATGTGGGTGAGCGCATGACCATGCCGGTCGAGATCGGCGGTCTTGGCCCCTATCCCTTCGTCATCGACACCGGCTCCCAGCGCACGATCATCGCGACCGAGCTTGCCCAGCGGCTCGCGCTCCCGCCACTGCCACCCGTCGAGATCGTCAGCATGGCCGGGCGCGTCACTGTCTCCGCCGTGCAACTGGAGGCGCTGCGCTTCGGCGAGCATGCCATCGGTTCGCTCGCCGCGCTGACCATCGCCCGCGCGGACATGGGCGGCATGGGCATCATCGGGCTCGATAGCCTCCGGGACAAGCGCCTGACCCTGGACTTCGCAAAGCGCCGCATGGAAATCGGCGCGAGCCGCCGTGCGTCGGCAAGCCGGGACGAGGACAGCATCGTGATCCGCGCCCGCAGCCGCTACGGTCAACTCATCCTCATGAACTCGCGGATCGATGGCCGGCGCGTCAACGTCATCCTGGATACCGGCGCGGAGCTGAGCATCGGCAACATGGCGCTGTTTCGCAGCCTCAAGCTCAAGCGGCTGATCGTGCCGCCCCGGCCGACCGTGCTGATGAGCGTCACCGGCATCGAGGTGCCCGCGCAATTCGCCGTCGTCCGCCGCCTCTCGATCGGCTCGGCCGCCATGGACAATGTGCCGATGGTGTTCCTCGACGCCGCTCCGTTCGACGAGCTTGGCTTGGGCGACAAGCCGGCCATGCTGCTCGGCATGGGCATGCTGCGCCTGTTCGACCGGATCGCCATCGATTTCGGCCACCGGCACATCGATTTCCACCTCGCGCCCAAGGCCGGCGCGCCGGATGCGGACAGACAGCTAGCCGCCGGCAGCGCAGCGCCCGCAAAGGCCCGCTGAGCCGGGCTCCGCTTCCCCCACGGTCATGGGCTGGCCGCAGCGCGGACACTGCGCCGAGGTGCCGATCCGCTCGCCATGGGTGATGGAGACGCGCTCGTCGAACAGGAAGCATTCGCCCCGCCACAGGCTGTCCGCTTCCCCGATCTCCGCGAGATAGGCGAGGATGCCGCCCTCCAGATGATAGACCTCCCCGAAGCCCTGCGCGCGCGCATAGGCCGTGGATTTCTCGCAGCGGATGCCGCCCGTGCAGTACATGGCGATGCGCGGCTGGCGACCCTCGGCGCGCCATTGCTCGGCCTGCGCGTCGAACCAGCCGGGGAAGTCGCCGAAGCTGGCGGTCTGCGGATCGATCGCGCCCGCAAAGCTGCCGAGCGCCACTTCATAATCGTTGCGCGCATCGATGAGGATGGTGTCGGGATCGCTGATGAGCGCGTTCCACTCCGCTGGCGACACATGGGTTCCCGCGCCATGGGCAGCGTCCACGCCATCGAGCCCCATGGTCACGATCTCGCGCTTCACCTTCACTTTCCAGCGCGCGAAGGGATGCGCGTCCGCCCAATGCAGCCGCGGGGCGAGCGGCGCGAAACCGGGTTCGGCGCGCAGCCGCGTAAACAGCGCATCGACGGCGGCCCGGCTGCCGGCGATCGTGCCGTTCACGCCCTCGGGCGCAAGGATGATCGAGCCGGAGAGGCCATGCTCCGTGCCCAGCGCGCGCAGGTCGGCGGCCAATGCTTCCGGATCGGGCAGGGGCGCGAACCGGTAGAAAGCGGCGACTTGCAACGCAGGAGCGGAGGTGGCTGTCATGGGCCGGCCCTCTACAGCAGGATGCCGGTGGCGAACAGTGAGTCGAAAGTTCCGGCTTTGTTCGATTCGGATTGCGCGGGGCGCGGACCGGCGGCATAGCGGACCCATGCGGAAGAGAGCGCTTTCAGCCGATGCGGAGCGAGCGCCATGACGGCGGCGACGTTCTTCGCCTTTGGCGGGCAGAGCTGGCAGGCCCTGCCGCAGGGCGCGCTGTTCTGGCGGGAGCGGGCGGCGCTGATCGTGGCGGACCTGCATTTCGAGAAGGCCAGCGCTTATGCCCGGCGCGGGCAGATGCTGCCCCCTTATGACAGCCACGCCACGCTGGACATCCTGGAAGCCGCCATTGCGCGCACCCAGCCGCGCGAGATCTGGTGCCTGGGCGACAGCTTCCACGATATGGGCGCGCATGAGCGGATGATAGTGCAGACGCGGGAGCGCCTGCGCCGCCTCACCGGCCTGTGCCGCTGGATCTGGATCACCGGCAATCACGATCCGGAGGGCGAATCGCATCTGGGCGGCGAGAGCATGGATGAAGCGCTGGTGGATGGCGTGGTGCTGCGCCACGAGGCCCGCTCGAATGAGGACAGGCCGGAAATCTCGGGCCACTTCCACCCCAAATGGCGCATGAGCCTGCGCGGTCGTCTGGTCTCCCGCCGCTGCTTCGCGATGGGCGCGCGCAAGCTGATCGTGCCCGCGCTGGGCGCGCTGACCGGCGGCCTTGACGTAGGGTCGCCGGTGATCCGCACGCTGATCGGCCAGGGCGGCGAGGCGCTCATCCCGCTGGAAGACCGGCTGCTCCGTTTTTCCATGACAGCCTGAACCCACTCGCAGCCACTGTCACAATTTCGCAACAGCGCGCGCATTCAAGACAAAGGGGGATTTCAGGGCAATGACGGATCGCCTATGCTTGGCTAACTAAAGAAAGGCGGGGGCCAACGGAGTAGGAGAGCGTCGAATGCTCAGGTCTTTCCTTGTTGCGTCTTCAAGTCTTGTCGCCCTGCTGTGCGCATCTGCAACACCCGCGCTGGCCCAAACCGAAGCCCCCATCGATCAGCCCGCCGCCGATCAGGCCGTCGATGAGTTTCCGGCCGGCGAGATCATCGTGACGGCCACGCGGCGCGCCAGTCCGCTGTCGGACGTGCCCATCGCCGTCTCCGCCGTCACCGCCCAGTCGCTCCAGAACAGCGGCGCGAACGATATCCGCCAGCTCAACCAGCTTGCCCCCTCGCTGCTCGTCTCCTCGACGGGGTCGGAAGCCAATGGCGCGGCGCGCATCCGCGGCGTGGGCACGGTGGGCGACAATCCGGGGCTGGAAAGCTCCGTCGCGGTGTTCATCGACGGCGTGTATCGCTCGCGCACCGGCGCGGGCCTGACCGACCTTGGCGAGATCGAGCGGGTGGAGGTGCTGCGCGGGCCGCAGGGCACGCTCTTCGGCCGCAATGCGTCGGCCGGCCTGCTCAACATCGTCAGCAAGGCGCCCGAGTTCCAGTGGGGCGGCAGTGCCGAGGTCAGCTTCGGCAATTACGAATATTGGCGCGCCGCTGCTCGCATCACCGGGCCGCTCAGCGAGGGCGTGGCCGCGAGCATCGATGGCGTCTATTCGCGGCGCGACGGCTTCCTCAATATCGTGGAGCCGGGCGGCGCGAAGATCGGCGACACCAATGACCGCAATCGCTATTTCCTGCGCGGGCAATTGCTCTTCGAGCCCACCAGCGATCTCTCCATCCGCCTGATCGGCGACTATACCAATCGCGATGAAAGCTGCTGCGGCGCGGTCTTTATCGATACCGCCGAGGAAGTCGGCAGCGGGCCATCCAGTTACACGCGCAACGAGACGAACCGCATCGCCACGATCCTGGGCGCGCTCGGCACGGTGTTCCCCAACGGGCCGACCTACGATCAGAACCCCTATCGCCGGAACATCAGCATCACGCCCGGCCGCGAATATGTGAGCGATCTGGAGGATTGGGGCATCTCGGGCGAGATCAATTACGATCTGGGCGATGCGAAGATCACCAGCATCACCGCCTATCGCGACTATAAGTCCGCCGACCACGGCGATTACGATTATGCCACGGCCGATCTGCTCTATCGCGATCCCGATACCTACCGCCAGTTCCGCACCTTCTCGCAGGAATTGCGCGTGCAGGGCTCGGCGCTGGGCGGCATGCTCGACTGGCTGGTGGGCGGCTATTACGCCAATGAAAAGCTGACGCTGCGCGACAATATCCGCTTCGGCGCGGATTATGGCCGCTTCGCTGCCTGCCGCCTGATGGCCGGCGCGGGCAATGTGAGCAATCTCTCGCCCGCGCAGCTCGGCCTGTGCGCAGCGCCCATCGATGGCAATGCAGCCACGCCGGACGTGGGCAATCTGATCGCGGGCACGCAGGCCAATCTCAATGCCGGGCTCTATTCCGCCATCTACGCGCAGGCCATCGGGCAGGGCGCGACGCCGGACGTGGCGGACGCCACGGCCACCGCGCAGGCGGGCGCCATCTCCGGCGGGCTGGGCACCGGCCTTACCGCGCTTGCTTCCATCCCGGCCGGGGCGGGTGACACCAATTCGCGCTACTTCCAGCGCAGCGAGAACTGGGCGGTGTTCACGCATAATATCGTGCACCTGACCGATGCGCTCGATCTGACGCTGGGCCTGCGCTACACCCGCGAGCGCAAGCGGTTCTCGGCCGATCTCAACAACAACAACGCCACCTGCGCGGCCTTGCAGGCATCCGGCCTGCCCGGCATCGCGACGAACCCCGCGCTCGGCTCGGCCGCGCAGCTTGCCGGCGGCATCCTCACGCTGGGGTGCCTGGGCAATGCCAGCACCGGCCTCAATGCGCTGGACCTTGAGGACAGCCAGAGCGAAGGCGAGTTTTCCGGCACGGCGATCCTCTCCTACAAGGTGACGAACGACCTGATGGTCTATGGCGGCTACTCGCGCGGCTACAAGGCGGGCGGCTACAATCTCGACCGTTTCGAGCTGGGCAATACCGGCATCGCACCCGGCATTTCCCCGCTCACCTACTTCTCGCCGCGCAGCAATGCGGATGCCGCCAGCCTCGCTTTCGGCGCGGAGACGGTGGACGCCTTCGAGATCGGCCTGAAGATCGCCCGGCGGGAATGGGGCTTCAACGTCGCCGCCTTCCATCAGGCGTTCAGCAACTTCCAGCTCAATACCTTCAACGGCACGAGCTTCGTGGTGCAGAACATCAATGGCTGCGATGGCGCCAAGGCGGCGGACGGCACCTGCGCGGAGATCAAGCCCGGCCTCATCAGCCAGGGCGTGGAGCTGGAAGCTTATGTCCAGCCGGCGCGCTCCTTCCGGGCGACGGCGGGCCTCACTTATGCCCGCGCGAAATTCGCGGACAGCCTCGTGGGCAGCGAGGATGGCTCCGTGCCGCTCGATCCCGCGCTGTTCCTGCTGGAAGGGCAGGACAACAGCAACGCCCCGCGCTGGGTGACCACCGCCAGCGTCGCGTGGACACCGGAGCTGGGCAGCGGCTTCTCCGGCCTCGTCTATGTCGATACCCGCATGACCGGTGACTACAACACCGGCTCCGATCTCTACCCCGAGAAGGCGCAGGACGGCTACATCGTCACCAACGCCCGCGTCGGCCTGCGCGGGCCTGGGCAAGGTTGGGCGGTGGAACTCTGGGCGCAGAATCTGTTCGACAGCGATTATTCGCAAGTCGCTTTCAACAGCCCGCTGCAAAGCTCCAGCCCCAACACGCAGTCGGTGGCGCAGCTCGGCCGGTTCGGCACCATGTCCAACCAGCTCTTCTCCGCCTATCTCGCCGAGCCACGCACCTACGGCATCACGGTGCGCACGCGCTTCTGAGCCGTTGTCTGTCCGGTGTGGGAGAGGGAAAAGGTGGCTCCGGGTTGCCATCTCCCTCTCCGTCGCCCCGGACGTGATCCGGGGCCCAGCTTCTCCCTAAATCCACCGATGGACAGGGAGCAACACGGCGGCTGGGTCTACATCATGGCCAACCGTTATCGCGGCACGATATATATCGGCGTCACCGCCAGCCTGTCGCGGCGTGTCATCCAGCACCGGGACGGCACGGGCTCGGATTTCTGCGCGCAATATGGCCTGAACCGACTGGTCTGGGCGGAGCGGGGCGAAACCATCGCGGACTGCATCGCCCACGAGAAGCGCCTGAAACGCTGGCGGCGCGAATGGAAATTCGCCCTGATAGAATAGGCCAATCCGGACTGGTCCGATCTTCACGAGGTGCTTGCCTGATCGCCGGCGCGCACGGAACAAGCGGGCCCCCGGATCGAGTCCGGGGCGACGGAGATTTTGGGTATCCACCCTGCGCATCTCCTTTCCGTCGTCCCGGACTAGATCCGGGACCCCGCTTCTCTCCACGCACCCCCCGAGGAATAACGCCGCCGCTGTCCTACACGCCCCCCGATATGCCATGAACCTGCACGCGCCCATCACCGCGCCGCTCTTTGACCCCGTCAATAACCCCTGAAAAATCAATCACTTAACGCGCAAACAGAGGGACTTTCGTCCTATCCCCATGCGCGACATGTGAGAAGTTCCAGAACTTTGACCCCAAAAACCGCAGAAATGCGCGATTCTCAACTTCTCCCATGAAGCAGGAAATGCGTTTCGAACGCACTTTTCGCGCCCTTTCAGCCCAAAAACCCGCCTGAAAATGCACGAACAGCGCCCAATCCGACAAGCGCCGGGCAGCCGCTACGCCGTATAACGATGCAGCCCACGCCCCTCCGCCCGCAACCATGCGCGCGCGGCATCCGGGTCCGCCGGAGAAATCTCGCGGACCAGCGCATGAAAATCCGGTCCATGATGCATGTGCCGCAAATGCGCCACCTCATGCGCCACCGTGGCGAGGCGCACATAAGCCGGCGCAAGGATGAGCCGCCAGCTATAGCGGATATCTCCCTGCGCCGAACAACTCCCCCAGCGCGAGCGCGGATCGCCGATGGAGACATGGCGCAGGGGCAGGGCATGACGCGCGGCGAGCGCCTGCGTTTCCGCCGTCAGTGCCGCGCGCGCCTGCGCCTTCAGCCAGCGCAGCGCCCGCGCGCCGACATGATCGGCCGGGCCGCCCACGAGCAGCCGGCCTTCCTCCACACGCACTTGCCGGGTGGAGCCACCGGTCGCGACGATCAGCAGCGGCTCGCCCTCCAGCGGCACCTGCGCGCCATCGGCCAGCGGCACCAAGCCGCCCATCAAGCCGCGCTGTCCCTCGATCCAGCCTGACTGCTCCCGCGCCCAGTCGAGCGCGTGGCGCAACGAGGCGCGGGCGGGAATGGTAAGCAGTGCGCGATCTCCAAGCTGATCGAACCGCAGCTTCATGCGCCGCGCGCGGCCATGGCGCTGGACGACGAGCGCGATCGCCGCGCCATCCTCCAGCATCAGGCTGTGTTCAGAGCGGGCGCTCGACAATGTGGTTCTCAAGATCGCCCGCCAGCGTCTCCGGGATGGTCCAGCCGCGCACGCTATGGCCCTCGCGATGGACGGCCTCGCGGTCGCCGCAGACGAGATAGTGCCAGTCCGGCAGCGGTCGTCCCTGCGCGCGCAGGCTGTAGGCGCAGGTCTCCGGCAGCCATTCGATCTCGCGCAGATTGGCGCGGCTGAGGCGCAGGCAATCGGGCACAAAGGCGCGGCGATGCCGGTAGTTGCTACACCGCGCCGTCTCCCGGTCGAGCAGGCGGCAGGCGACATTGGTGGGGTAGATGCGGCCGGTGTCGGCATCTTCCACCTTGTGAAGGCAGCATTTGCCGCAGCCGTCGCACAGGGCTTCCCACTGGGCGCGGTCAAGCGTTTCGAGCGGGTCTTCCCAGAAACTCATCGCACATAATGGACGAGGAAATCGTGCACGCCCTGCGCGGAGGTTTCATCCGCCGCGGCGAGTTCCTCCACCGGCACGAGCGCGATCGGCTTGCCATCCGGCCCGAACAGGAATGGCGTGCGCGTGTGGTTGACGAGGTAATCCTGCGTCGCGCTCTGGTCGCCTTCCTTGTTCGCGACCACGACGAAATCGTTCTTCACCCTCTCAAGCTGCTCGGCCGTGCCGGTGAGGCCCACAAGGCGCGGATGGAAGTGCGACACATAGGTCTTCACCACCTCCTGCGTGTCCCGCTCCGGATCGACGGTGATGAAGATCGGCTGGATTTTCGCCGCGATTTCCGGCTGCGATTTCTCCAGCATCCGGTAGCCCAGCATGATCCGGTTGAGATCGAGCGGGCACACGTCCGGACAATATGTATAGCCGAAATAGACGAGCCGGTATTTGCCCTCGAAATCGGCCCAGCGCACGGTCTTGCCATCCTGATCGGTCAGCGTGAAATCGCCGCCGATGCGTGCACCGACGAGATTGCCCTGAGGCGAGAGCGACTCGTTGGCCGATGGCTGCGCCTGGCAGGCGGCGAGCCCCAAGCCGATGCAAAGCATCAGGAATTTTTTGCAGGCTTTATTCATGACATGGCCAGCCATGCCCTGCTATTGGGGGCAACGCAACAGCTTGAACGGACAGACGATAAAAGGGGGACGACGGGTGATGCTCGACCAGCGCAAGAGAATGGGACGCCGCGCGATCCGGCCGCTGGCGCCGCTGGCTCTCGCCATGTCGTTCGTGCTCGGCACCCTGGCCGCCCAGCCGGCAGCCGCGCAATTCTCGGACAGCTACCGTTTCCTCGAAGCCGTCCGCAAATCGGACAACAGCAAGATCGTCGAAGTGCTGGAAACCCCCGGCGTCACGCCAATCAACACGCGGGACCGGACCAATGGCGAGACCGCGCTGCTCATCGTCGTGGGCCGGCGCGATCAGACCATGACCAACTACCTGCTCTCGCGCGGCGCCCGGCCGGACATCTCGGACAATAACGGTCGCAGCCCGCTGATGCTGGCGGTGGAGCGCCGCTTCGTGGAAGGCGCGCAACTGCTCCTCGCCAACAAGGCCGATGTGGACCAGACCAACAGCAGTGGCGAGACGCCGCTCATCCGCGCGGTGCAGATGCGCGATATCGAGATGGTGCGGCTGCTCATCACCAACGGCGCGGACCCGGGCAGGCGCGATACGCTCGCCGGCATGTCCGCGCTCGATTACGCCAAGGCCGGCGCCCCGATGAGCGGCATGATGGACCTGCTCGCCAGCGGGAAGAAGAAGGAACGCAGCAAGGCCATGCAAGGCCCGGTGCTGTAAGGCGGGCTCGACACTCAGCCTTCGCGCCACGTTCGCCCTGAGCTTGTCGAAGGGCTGTCCTTCTTCCCAGGTCCGGGAGAATGTCACCCCACTCGCCGTCTCTCCCGTGCGCTTTATCGCGCGGAGGCGCACTGCGGGCTTCTGGCGGAACCCAGGCCGCCGTGCGCCGTTCGCTTCATATCCCTTCAATCAGCGATATGAGGTGCCGACATGGCCAAGAGCCTGAAACCAATCTCGGAACAAGTGATCGTCATCACCGGCGCGACATCGGGCCACGGCCTGTGCACGGCACAGAAGGCCGCGGCTGCCGGTGCCAAGGTCATGCTGGCTGCCCGTGATGAAGACGTGCTCTTGCAAGTGTGCGATGAGATTCGTGACCAAGGAGGAACCGCCGATTATGTCGTGACCGATGTGGGCGTCGAAAGCGACATCCAGCACCTCGCCGACAGGACGATCGAGCGCTTCGGTGGCTTCGACACCTGGGTGAACAATGCTGGCATCGGCATGTACGGCGATATCCTTGAGGTGCCGACCGAGGACCATCGCAAGATCTTCGAGACGAATTATTGGGGCGTGGTCTACGGATCACTCACTGCCGCGCGGCATCTGAAGGACCGGGAGGAGCCCGGCGCCATCATCAATATCGGCTCGATCAACAGCGATATGTCCGGGCCGCTGCTCGCGAGCTACAATGCGTCCAAGCATGCGGTGAAGGGCTTTACCGACGCGCTGCGCATCGAGATGCTGGGCGCGAAAAGCGGTCTCTCGGTCACGCTCATCAAGCCGAGCGCGATCGGCACCCCCTTCACCGAGCACGGCCGCAACATCACCGGTTATGAAGCGCGGCTACCGCGCCCGATCTATGCGCCCGAGTTGGTGGCGGACGCGATCATCGATGCCGCACAGCATCGCCGCCGCGCGGTGACGGTGGGCGCGGGCGGCAAGCTGCAGGTGCTTGGAGCAGTGATGTTTCCTTCCATCTTCGATCGGCTGGCGACCAGCATGCGCGACAAGCTGCTCTATAAGGATCGGCCGGTGCCGATGGAGGAGGGCAATCTCTACAAGCCGCACGGCGATGACGGCCGCACCGAAGGGCGGCAGCATGGCCGACGCTTCAGCACGTTTGCCGCGGCGCGGCGCCACCCCAAGGCGCTGCTGGGGCTGCTCGCCCTTGCCGGTGTGGGCGGCGCGGGCCTTGCTTTACGGAAGGGGTAGAGAGGTCGCTCGGCGCCCGCCCCGGGTGGCATCCGTCCGTGCCCCGGCGCAGGCAAAGGGGTGTACGCCTCCATCTTCTACGCGGGAATCCAGAACTCAGCCGAGGCGCCCTTACCTGAATCTCTGTGTGCGGGGCTGACGACGAACGGGCCTATCGGTGCCCTTTCGGCTAACAGTCCCGCCGCTTAGAAATCGTAAACCAGCGTCGCGCGCGTGATCGTATCCGTTTGTTCCGATCCGATGGGCGGCGCGGTCTCATGCCGGACGGCGTAAGAGACCCGTGCCGAGAGCGATCCGTTGAGCTTGCCGGTGAGCGAGGTCGTGTTGTTGTAGGTGCTGTTGCCGGAGCTCCACAGCGCCTGCGCGTTGTTCTTGAACTCGAAGGCGGGGGACAGCTGCCAACGTAGGTCCGCGCCGGCCAGGGTATTGAATTCGGTCGTATCCGGATCGCCGAGCCAGATGGTCCGCCGCCAGGCCGGACCGCCCTTGAGGTCCAGGCTAGCATTCTCTTCCTGGATCAGCCGCACGCCCACACCGCCCGAGACGGTCGTGCGATCGCTGAAACCCTGGAAGCGATCCTTCTCATACATTGCCAGACCATAAGCATAGATGGTGTTGTTCAGGGTGAAATTGGGTTCGTAGCTGGCCATCCACTGGTTGCGCGTGGTGACATTATCGCTGCGCTGATAATCCACGATAGCGCGGAACTTGTGGAGCCAATCGATTCCTCGCCTCTCGAGCGAAAGGCCGGCGCTCACGCCCGTGCTGTCGGTATTGCCGGTGGTGATGAAGCCGCCTAACTCGCCGCTGCCGGTCCAGTTTCCGAACATGCCGGCTTGCCGGATCTCGGCTTCCTTCTCGGCGGCCAGCGAGGCCAGATACCCCCGCACCATATCGTCGATTTCCGCGCTGTGCTGCGGGTTGGTCTGCTTCGCGAATCTGGCGACGGCGGCGAGTGCGCTGGTGTCGCCGCTCTCCATCGCGGCCTCCAGCATGGTTCGCACTGGTTCAGGCATTTGCGCCATGGCCGGCACCGCGCTGATCGTCGCGGCCATCGCGGCCAGTAGAGAGAGACCCCGCAGGGGTTTCGTCATGCTTGCTGCTCCCTTGATTGAGGGGCCGGAGCAACCAGTCGTCCCCGGCTCTGATTGATGCGGTGCGGAGGCCTTCCCTTTGCCGGGCTACCGCGGCGCGGCGCGCAGATGTGCATGGGTGATCGCCACCGCCAGCGCATCAGCCGCGTCCGGCCCGGCAAGGCTTGCCCCCGGCAGTAATCTCGTGACCATCGCATGGACCTGATCCTTGCTCGCATTGCCCACGCCGACAACTGCTTTTTTGACGAGCCGCGCCGCATATTCGCCAATCGGCAGTTTCGCGCGCGCCGCGCCCAGCAGCACCACGCCCCGCGCCTGCCCCAGCTTGAGGGTGGATTGCGGATTGCTGTTCACGAACACTTCCTCCACCGCTGCTTCGTCTGGTTGGTGCTCCGCGATCAGCGCGGCGAGCGCGGCATCCAGCGCCGCCAGTCGGGTCGGCAGCCCATCGGCAGTCGCCGTACGGATCTGCCCGTTGGCGATGTGAGAGAGGCGGTTGCCTTGCGCGCGGAGTAATCCCCAGCCGGTCGTGCCGAGGCCGGGATCGAGGCCGAGGATCAGCATTCAGTTGACGCGCGCCGGCCAGGCGAGGGCGGTAATCATCCCTCGCCCGTTCATCAGCCCAGCTTTTCCATTACCGCGTCCGGAACCTCGTAATTGCCCCACACGGTTTGCACGTCGTCATCGTCGTCCAGCGCATCGACCAGTTTGAGCAGCGTGCCGGCATTGCTTTCGTCCAGCTCTACCGTGGTCTGCGGCTTCCAAGCGAGGTTGGCGCTGTCCGCCGGGCCGATCTTGTCTTCGAGCGCCTTTGCGACCTCATGAAGCGCGTCCATCGCGGTCCAGATTTCGTGCTCTTCCTCGCCGGATTCCACATCCTCTGCGCCTGCTTCCAGCGCGGCCTCGAAGATCGTCTCGGCATCGCCTGCGCTGGCAGGGTAGGTGATGAGGCCCATGCGGTCGAACCCATGGCTCACCGCGCCCGATGCGCCCAGATTTCCGCCATTCTTGGAGAAGGCGGTGCGCACATTGGTGGCGGTGCGATTGCGGTTGTCGGTCAGCGCCTCGACGATGATGGCGACGCCGCCAGGGCCATAGCCCTCATAGCGCACTTCCTCGTAATTCTCCGCGTCGCCTTTGCTTGCCTTGTCGATGGCGCGCTGGATGTTGTCCTTGGGCACGGACTGCGCCTTGGCCGCGTTCACCGCCAGGCGCAGGCGCGGGTTCATGTCGGGATCGGGCGTGCCCATCTTCGCTGCGACGGTAATTTCGCGGCTGAGCTTGGAGAACATGGCCGAGCGCTTCTTGTCCTGCGCGCCCTTGCGATGCATGATGTTTTTGAATTTACTATGGCCTGCCAAGGACGGCTCCTTCGACTGGATTGATCTGAATAGCGTCCCGGGCCTCCTATCGCGGCGGCAGCGATGAGGCAACGGGGCGCGGCGCGACGTTGCACGCCATTGTCACAAATCGCGGCAATGAGGAGGCCGACGCACCGGTCCGGCGCGCAAGGCCGCAAGAGGGAAAGGCGCATATGTTGAGCCGCAGGGATGCCATCGGTCTGGGCAGCGCCGCCATGCTCGCCGCCGTCGCGGGGCAGGGGAGCCGCGCCGCGACATTGCGGGGCGGGAAGCCGCTGGTCTTCGCTCATCGCGGAGCCAGCGCGCTGCGGCCCGAGCATACCCTCGAGGCCTATGACAAGGCGATTGCCGACGGTGCGGATTATATCGAGCCGGATCTGGTGATAACGAAGGATGGCGTGCTCATCGTCCGGCATGAGAATGAGATCGGCGGCACCACCGATGTCGCCCAGCGTTCCGAGTTTGCGGACCGCCGGACCACGAAGACCATCGACGGCGCGCCCGTCACCGGCTGGTTCACCGAGGATTTCACGCTGGCGGAACTCAAGGCCCTGCGCGCCATCGAGCGGCTGGGCGCGACCCGGCCGGAAAGCCAGGGCTATGACGGGCGGTTCGAGGTGCCGACCTTCGATGAGGTGATCGCCTTCACCGCCGCGCAGGCGCAGGCGAGCGGCCGCATGATCGGCCTCGTGCCGGAAATCAAGCAAAGCGGCTATTTCGCGAGCATCGGCCTGCCGCTGGAAGCGCCCCTCCTCGCGGCCCTTGCGACCCATGATTATACGCGCCGCTGCCCGGTCGAGATCCAGTCCTTCGAGACAGCGAACTTGCGCGCGATCCGCGAGAAGATCGGCCGCCCGGCCAATGTGACGCTGCTCCAGCTGTTCAGCGATTTCTCCCAGCAGCCCGCCGACATCGCCATGGCCGCCGGCAAGACCCGCTATGCGGACATGGCCACGCCCGCCGGCCTCGCGGAGATCGCGACCTATGCCGATGCCGTCGGGCCCGCCACCCGCTCCGTCATCCCGCTGGATGAGCAGGGCCGCTTCGGCGCGCCGACCAGCTTCGTCGGTGACGCGCACGCCGCCGGCCTGCTCGTGCGGCTCTACACCTTCCGCCCGGAAAACCGCTTCCTCCCCGCCGATCTGCGCGGGCCGGGCGGTGAGGACGCACGCCACGACGCCGGCTCCATCGCGGAAATGCGGCGCTACATCGCACTCGGCATCGACGGCCTCTTCACCGACGATCCCGCGCTGGGCCGCGCGGCGGTGGATGAGGTTTGAGCGGGAACGACCTGATCGACCTGACCTGACCCCTAACCCGTTCGCCCTGAGCTTGTCGAAGGGCCGCCCTTCTTCCTTCGACGCCGCTGAAGAAAAGAACAGCCCTTCGACAAGCTCAGGGCGAACGGGGGTGATTTGGCGATTTTAGTCTTTGCAAACACCATCCCATCCCCACGCTGGCGTCCCCCGTCGCCCCGCGCTATCCCGCTGCCCATGACTTCCCGGAATCACCTCTATCTCGTCGATGGCAGCAGCTACATCTTCCGCGCCTACCATCAGCTCCCGCCGCTGACGAACCGGCACGGTATCCCGGCCGGCGCGGTCTATGGCTACACCACCATGCTCTGGAAGCTGGCCGACGCGCTGGACAAGGAGGAGGGCCCCACCCATCTCGCGGTGATTCTCGACAAGGGCTCGCACACCTTCCGCAACGATCTCTACGATCAGTATAAGGCGCACCGTCCACCCGCGCCCGAGGATCTCGTCCCCCAATTCCCGCTCATCCGCGAGGCGACCCGCGCTTTCTCGCTGCCCTGCATCGAGGAGGACGGGTTCGAGGCGGATGACATCATCGCCACCTACACCGTGCAGGCGGTGAAGGCCGGCTGGGACGTCACCATCGTCTCCTCCGACAAGGATCTGGCGCAGCTCATCCAGCCGGGCGTGGACATGCTCGACACGATGAAGAACGAGCGCCGCAGCGATGATTATGTCATGACCAAATTCGGCGTCGCGCCCGCGCAATTGCGGGACGTGCTGGCGCTGATGGGCGACAGCGTGGACAATGTGCCCGGCGTGCCCGGCGTGGGCGCCAAGACAGCGGCCAAGCTCATCCTCGAATATGGCGACCTCGATTCCGTGCTGGCCGCTGCGGCGGACATGAAGCCATCGAAGCTCAAGGAGCGCCTCGTCGAGCATGCGGACCTCGCCCGCCTCTCCCGTGATCTGGTGACGCTGCATTGCGAAGTGCCCCTGCCTCATACGCTCGATGAGCTGAAGCTGGACGGCATCCCGGCCGAGCCGCTGCGGCTGTTCCTGGAGGATCAGGGCTTCAAGGCGCTGCTTTCCCGCATGGCGGCCAGCGCGCCCGGCCGGCAGCAGGCCGATCCGGTGGCGGCCGCCGTCGCCACGGCCGAACTTGATCCCGAGACGCCCGATTTCGTACCGCTGCCACCCATCGATTGCGACGCTTACGAGACGGTGACGACGGTGGAGCGCCTCGATGCTTGGATCATGGAGTCCTACGCGAGCGGCATCATCGCCGTGGATACCGAGACAGATTCGCTGGACAGCATGGCCGCCAATCTCGTCGGCATCTGCCTCGCCACCGCGCCCGGCAAGGCCTGCTATATCCCGCTCGGCCACCGCAGCAGCGATGACATGTTCGGCGAGGTGCCCCCGCAACTCCCGCTGGGCGAGGCCGTCGCCCGCCTGCGCCCACTCTTCGCGGACGAAGCCGTGCTCAAGATCGGCCACAACATCAAATATGATCTCAACGTGTTGGCGCGTTACGGCCTCGCCGTCTCCCCTATCGACGATACGATCGTGATGAGCTTCGATCTCGATGCCGGCCAGTCGCTTGCCGGCCATGGCATGGATGAGGTCGCCCATGCGGTGCTGGAGCACACATGCATTGCCTTCAAGGACATCACCGGCACCGGCAAGAAAGCGATCAGCTTCGCGCAGGTGCCGCTCGATGCCGCCACGCGCTATGGCGGTGAGGATGCGGACGTCACCTGGCGGCTGTGGACGCGCTTCAAGCCCCGCCTGCATCAGGAGGGCGCCACGCGCGTCTATGAGCTGGTGGACCGGCCGCTCATCCCGGTCGTGGCCGGCATGGAGCGCGCGGGCATCAAGGTGGACCGCGAGCATCTCTCGCGCCTCTCCGGCCAGTTCGCGCAGGATATGGCGCGGCTGGAGGAGGAGATTCACGGCGAGGCCGGACAGCCCTTCGCCATCGGTTCCACCCAGCAGCTTGGCGCGATCCTCTTCGAGAAGATGGGTCTGAAAGGCGGCAAGAAAGGCAAGTCCGGCGCCTACTCGACGGACGTGACCGTGCTGGAGCGGCTCAAGGCGGATGGCGCGAAGATCGCCGGGCTGGTGCTGGACTGGCGGCAGCTTGCCAAGCTCAAGTCCACCTATACCGACGCCCTGCAAGCGCAGATCAATCGCGATACCGGCCGCGTCCACACCAGCTATTCGCTCACCGGCGCGCAGACCGGGCGGCTCTCCTCGACCGACCCCAATCTCCAGAACATCCCCATCCGCACCGAGACGGGCCGGCAGATCCGCGATGCTTTCATCGCGGAGCCCGGCCATGTGATCCTCGCGGCGGACTACAGCCAGATCGAGCTGCGCCTCGCCGCCCACATGGCGGACGTGCCCCAGCTTCGCGAAGCGTTCCTGCGGGGGGAGGATATTCACGCCGCCACCGCGCAGGAGCTGTTCGGTGAGGTGAACCGCGATACCCGCGCGCGCGCCAAGACGATCAATTTCGCCATCCTCTACGGAATTTCCCGCTGGGGTCTGGCCTCCCGGCTGGAGATCGATCCGGAGGAAGCGCAGGCCATGATCGCGCGTTATTTCGATCGGTTCCCCGGCATCTCCGCCTATATCAACGAGACGCTGGAGAAGGTCCGCGCCACGGGCCACACGCAGACGCTGTTCGGCCGCAAGACTTGGTTCAACCAGATCAAGTCGCCGATCCAGCACGTCCGCCAGGGCGCCGAGCGCGCCGCGATCAACGCGCCTATCCAGGGCACCAGCGCGGACATCATCAAGCGCGCTATGGCCCGCATGGGTCCAGCCCTGCGCGCGGCCGGGCTGGACCGGGTACGGATGCTCCTCCAGGTGCACGACGAGCTGGTCTTCGAGCTGCCCGAAGGCGACGTGGACGCCGCCACCCCCATCATCCGCGCGGTGATGGCCGGCGCCGCCGAACCATTGGTGACGCTCTCAGTCCCGCTGGGCGTGGAGATCGGCACCGGCCCAAGCTGGGGCGCGGCGCACTGAGCGGCCCGGCGGCGCTTCTATCGGCCGCGGAGCGGGTCCCTTGTTTCTCCCGCCATGGCGCGGAGCTTGTGAGCGCCGCTGCCATTGAAGATCTCGCCGACTTGCAGGCAGCCGTCGCGTCCTTACCCCGGGATCGGCCGGGCATCCGGCTGCGCGGTAACGAGGCCCTGCGCCTTTTCTTCGCGCCGGCGGGCAGGCTGGCCGCGCTGGTCACGCGGCTTGCGAGCGTGCAAGCGCATCCGGTGCGCGCGATCCTCTTCGACAAGACCGCCCGGTCCAACTGGTCGCTGGCGTGGCATCAGGATCGCACGATCTGCGTCGAACGGCGGATCGAGGCCGCCGGCTTTGGGCGATGGTCGATGAAGCAGGGCATGCAGCATGTCGAGCCGCCCTTCGCCCTGCTCCAACGCATGATCACAGTGCGGATTCATCTCGATGATGTGGATGCCAATAACGGCCCCCTACTGGTGGCGCCGGGCTCTCATCGCTTCGGCCGGGTTGCGATGCGGGAAATGGACGATGCCGTCGCGCGCTGCGGCGTGTTCCCCTGCCATGCCCGTGCCGGCGATGTCTGGGTCCATGCAACGCCCATTCTCCATGCCTCTCCCCTGTCCACATCGGATGAGCGCCGGCGTGTGCTTCAGGTCGATTATTCGGCCGATGCCCTTCCGCATGGCCTGCGCTGGCTCGGCATTTAGGGTTTGTCCGTCATGATTGGGCGGCATGCGTTCCTGCGTGGCAGGTGCCCAGGGCGCAAGGGAGTTCGGCTGGGTCCTGGGCTCCGCGCCCCACTACGCCATCGCTGGACCAAACCCGCCGCCTCCTCTAACCTGTCTGTTGGTCGCGCCACGAAAACGGGAGGAAATCGCGCCCTTTCGCTTCAAGCCTGTGGATGGAACGGCCGAGGTCGGGCTGCGCCGCATCGCCTGCCGGGAGCTGGACGATACGCTGGCGATGATCCGCGCGCGTGAGCTTCCGCCCGAGCGGATCGTCCACAAGGTTCGGCGAAGCTGCAAGGCGGTCCGGGGCCTGCTACGGCTCGTGCGGCCGGTTTTCCCTGCTTATGAGACGGAGAATTCCGCCTTTCGGGAGATCGCCGCGTCCCTCTCCCACGCGCGGGACGGGGAAGTGCTGGCCAGCACGCTCGACCAGCTCGTCGCCGGCGCGGACGTGGCGTTGAACAAGGCATCGCTCGCGGCGCTGCGGGACCGTCTGCTGAGTCGCGAGGGCGCGTGTGAGCCGGTGGAAGCGCTTCTGGAGCGATGCGTCGAGCCGTTGCTGGCGGCCCGCGTGCGCGCGGCAAGCTGGTTCCTTACCGAAGCCGATCGGGAAGACGCGCTCAAGCCCGGTCTCCGCAAGACCTATCGCTCCGCTCGCCGGGCCATGCGCGCGGCGGCTCGGACGGGCAATCCGCATGACAGCTACGAGTGGCGCAAGCACGTGAAATATCATTGGCAGCATATGCGCCTGCTGCGCGCTCTCGCGCCGGAGCAGGCGAAGGCCCGGCTCGAACCGACGGACCGGCTGGGCGATCTGCTTGGTGAGCGGCACGATCTCGATCTGCTGGAGACCCGGCTGACCGAGGCGGCCGGCGCGCTGCCCGATCCCGAAACAGCAACACGCCTCGCGCGCCTGGCTGCCGCGCGTGCCGCTGACCTCACCGCCAAGGCGGAGCGGCTGGGCACGCCATTGTTCCACGAGAAACCATCAGCCTTCGTCCGCCACTGGCATCTCGATCTCGTGGGCAAGTGAGCCCGAGGGCAGTATTAGTGCTCTTGCGAAAGCAGGAGCGCGGGACCGCCGCCCCGATCATCCGCCTCCATAACCATCAACCGTTCGCCCTGAGCATATCGAAGGGCTGCGCTTTTTCGCGCCGCTCCAAAGCAAAAACCCGACTATCGTCGCGCAAATCGCCCGAAACCTGCTAAAAAGCGTCACTTCACGCCTATTCCGACTGCAAAAGCCGCCGCATCACGTGCAAATCGCCTCCTGCGGCAGCGTCAACCACGCAAATCCGCCATTCTAATGTCCCGCCAACCCACAGTCTGTTGTTGGGTGCCGACGCCTATTCCGGCCGGACCTCGCTCAGCTTGCGCTCCCACGCCAGCGCATGTTCGACGATCGTGTCGAGGTCCGCATAAGCGGGTCGCCAGGGCAGCGTGGCTTTGATCCGGCTGTTGTCGGAGATGAGCGCGGGCGGGTCCCCCGCGCGGCGGCCTTCGATCCGCCGGTCCAGCTTGACGTTGGTCACGCGGTCCACGGCGTCCAGCACTTGGAGCACGGAGAAGCCGCGTCCATAGCCGCAGTTCATGGTGAGGTTGCGCTCCGGCTCCGCCATCAGCGCCTCCAGCGCCAGAACATGGGCGGCCGCCAGATCGCTCACATGGATATAGTCGCGCACGCCCGTTCCATCCGGCGTGTCATAATCGGTTCCAAACACCGCGACATGCTCGCGCTTGCCCAGCGCCGCTTCCACCGCGACCTTGATGAGATGGGTCGCGCCCGCCGTGGACTGGCCGGAACGCCCCTGCGGATCGGCCCCCGCAACGTTGAAATAACGCAGTGCACAGAAGTTCAGCGGATGAGCGGCGGCAACGTCCGCCAGCATGATCTCGGTCATCAGCTTGGACATGCCATAAGGATTGATCGGCAGCTTCGCGCTGTCCTCCCGCACCGGGCTTTCCTGCGGCACGCCATAAGTCGCGGCCGTCGAGGAGAAGATGAAATGCGGCACGCCCACATTCACCGCCGCCTCGATAAGCGCGCGGCTGTTGGCCGTGTTGTTCCTATAATATTTGAGCGGATTCTCGACCGATTCCGGCACGATGATCGAGCCAGCGAAATGCATGATCCCCCTCACGCCATGCGCCGCCATCACGCGTTCCATGAAGGCGCCATCGCCCACATCGCCTTCCTCGAAAGCCGCCTTCTCGTGAATAGCCCAGCGGAAGCCGGTGGTGAGGTTGTCCACCACCACGACCGGCCAGCCGCCATCGATCAGCGCCAGCACCGCGTGGCTGCCGATGTAGCCGGCGCCACCGGTCACGAGGATGGTCGGTTTGTCGGTCATCTGATCGGTTCCCTTCTGCGATCCGCGCGCCATGCCATGGCCGGATCACGCTGGAAAGTCATGACAGGCCCAAGGCCGGGGATGCGTCGGCGCGTGTCAGACGAATTGCGCCAGAACCGGCACGACGATCATTATGGCGAGCAGGATGGCCAGCGCGTGCAGCCAATGCCGCCCCCCGTTCACGAGCGCGCCTGCCGCTCCGCCAGCGCGGCCACAGCCTTGCGGACATCCTGCGAGCGGCCGCGCGGAAGAATGACGATCTCGTCCGCGGTCGCGACCACGATGAGATCCTGCGCGCCCACCACCGTCACGACCGGGCCGTCGCTGCGGATCAGGCAGCCCTGCGCGTCGATGGCATGCACGGCTCCCTGCAAGGCATTGTCGGCACCATCCTTGTCGGCAAGCGCATACAGCGCGTCCCAGCTGCCCACGTCGGACCAGCCCATGCTCACCGGCACGCACGCAACCTTCTCGGCGCGTTCCATCACGGCATAGTCGATCGAGTCGGACGGGCAGGCGGCGAAGCGCTCCGCGTCTGGCTGGATTGCGCTGCCTTCGCGGCGCGCGGCGGCCATGGCCTCTCGGGCCGCCGCTAACATGTCGGGCTGGTGCTTTGCCAGCGCGTCGAGGAATGCGCGCGCGCCGAACAGGAAGATGCCCGCATTCCAGACGTGGCCGCCTTCCGCGAGCATCGCCTGTGCCCGCTCCGCGTCCGGCTTCTCGATGAAGTGCGCGACCCGGTTCACGCCCTCGGTCAGCAGCTCGCCCAGCGCGATATAACCAAAGCCGGTTTCGGGCGCGTCGGGCTCGATTCCGAAGGTGAGGAGCCAGCCATCGGCGACCAGCCGTCGCGCCCGCTCGATGGCCGCATGGAAGGCCGGCACATCGGCGATGACATGGTCGCTCGGCATCACCAGCATCGCGCCGTCGCTCTCTTCCAGCGCCAGCGCTGCAAGCGCGATGGCCGGCGCAGTGTTCCGCGCGCAGGGCTCCAGGATCATGGTGATGTCCGCGCCGCCCTGCGCGCGGATGATGTCGGCATGGGCCGCATTGGCCACGACGATGGGCGGGTTGCTTCCGGCCAGTCCCCTGATGCGCTCCAGTGTAAGCTGGAACATCGTCTGAGGCGCGGTAAGGCTGATGAACTGCTTGGGCCGCTCGCTGAGGCTCACCGGCCATAGCCGCGTACCGGAACCGCCGGAGAGGATGACGGGCGTGATAGGTTGGAAGCCAGGCAAGACGGTGGATTCTCCTGTCATTCGCAGCCCTGGGTCGTCGGCACGGGCCCTCTAGTGGCGCAGGCGGTCCGGCATCGCAAGGGTCTCCGGCCGTTCCGCTGCCAAATCACATGAGCGCTTCCTTGATCGAGCAGGCAGCGGGCCCGAGAATGACGACGAACAGCGTCGGCAGGATGAAGAGGATAAGCGGTATGGTCATGATCGCGGGCAGCCGGGCGGCTTTTTCCTCGGCGCGCATCATGCGCTCATGGCGGAACTCGGCTGAGAGGATACGGAGCGCGGAGGCCAGCGGCGTGCCGTACTTCTCGGTCTGGATCATGGTCGTGACGACGCCCTTCAGCGCATCGAGGCGCACGCGCTCGGCCAGGTTCTCGAAGGCCATGCGGCGCTCGGTGAGGAAGGACAGCTCGATGGAGGTGAGCTGGAACTCCTCGCCTAGCTCGGGATAGGCGGCGCCCAGCTCGCGGGCCACGCGGGCGAAGGCGGCGTCCACGGTGAGGCCGGCCTCGGCACAGATCACGAGCAGGTCCAGCGCGTCGGGAACGCCCTTGCGGATCGCGTTCGAGCGCTTGGTTATCATGTTCTCGACATAAATGTCGGGCGCCTTGTAGCTCAGCAGCAGCGCTCCGGCGAAGATGCCGAACTTCTTGAGCGCGCTCCAGTCCGGCCATAGTTCGATGCCATAGATGAGCAGCGCCGCCGTGACGCCCACGGCGATGGGCATCACCAGCCGGGCGAAGATGATGGCGACGGCCCATTCCTTGGAGCGGATGCCGGCCTGGGCCAGCTTCTTCTGCGCGTCCTTGAGCTGGTCGTCCTGCAACACCTTCAGCGAAGAGAGGAACGAGCGCATCCGGTCGGTCGCATCGCTCTGGTGAATGATCTTGGTGCGGCGCTTGCCGGTGGCCACGGTGATGCCCGACTTGAGCTGCTCGCGCCGTTCATTGAGGGCACGGATGCGTCGGCCCATAGGATTGCGGACCGTCGTGGCCGCATAGATCGCGACGAGCACCGCAAAAGTCGCCATGGCGGCGAGCAGGGTGCCGATGTCGGTGGCACTGAGGCCAAGGAGCGTGGGGCCGGTGGAAGTCATGGTCTGGCCTGCCCCTCAGATCTCGAAATTGACCATCTTGGCCATGATGAACACACCGATGCTCATCCAGCCAAGGCCACCGATCGCGATGAGCTGCATCAGGCCGAGCCCGAACAGCCCCCGGGGATCGCTGGTGAAGAAGGGGGCCATATACTCGTAGTTGATCCAGCAGATCAGACCGAACACCACGAAGGGCAGCGAGCCGATGATATAGGCCGAGGCTTTCGATTCGGAGGACATCGCCCGGATCTTCAGCTTCATCTGCGCGCGCTGGCGCAGCACGGCACTGAGATTGGCGAGCGTCTCGGCGAGGTTGCCGCCTGTCTCGCGCTGAATGTTGATGGTGATGCAGAAGAACTGGAACTCGGCCGTGCCGAGCCGCTCGGCGGTCTCCTGCAGCGCCTGATCCATCGATTTGCCGATCTTGATCCGCTCGGTGATCAGCTTGAATTCCTCGCCGACCGGACCGCGGATCTCCTGGCTGACGACCATCATGGTTTCGCCCACCGGCAAGCCGGAGCGCAGGCCGCGTACCAGCAGGTCCAGCGCATCGGGAAAACTGGCCGTGAATTTGTTGACGCGCCGGGAGATCAGCATCCCCACGCCGAAGTGCGGCAAGCCAAGGCCGATCGCGGTGGCCAGGAGAAAGGCCGGCACCAGGGAGAAGCCGCGTAGCAGCGTGAGGCCGAGCACCGCGAGCAGGATGGCGACGCACACCGTCATATACTGGCTCAGCGTCCATTTCCTGCCGGTCATCGTCAGCCGCTTGGCGAGCAACTCCGGATTAGGAACGAGCGAGGTGAAAAAATGGTTCTGGTCGAGCTGCCGGGCGGCGATGGCCTTGCGCATGCGTGCTTCGATCTGGTTGCTCTCGCTCGCGGTATAGCGGCTGCGGATCGCAGCGACGCGACGGCTGGCGACCTTCTGGGCGGAAGGGCCGGACAACGCCAGGAGCAGCAGCACCGCCGCTATCGATGCGAGCAGGATCAGCAGGAGCAGCTGGGCATTCATCATCGTCTCATCCACTCACGTCATCGTCGCGTTGGTCCATGCGCCGGAAGGCGGAATGGGCCGGGCCGCCACGTCAGCCGGCAACTTCGCCGCCGCCTGCCTTGGCCTTGCCCTTGCCGGGCAGCTTCACGTCTAGCAGTCGGCTGATCAGCGATCCGCCTGCTTTCCTGTCCGTGCGTCGGTTTCCGGTTTCGGCGGTATCGAGGAGGCTGCCCAGTTCCAGCAGCGCCTGGCCGAGCTTGCTGCCACGTCCGCTTTCCGCAGCCGTCTTGCCGAGCTTCGCGGCCTGCGTCGTCACCTTGGCGTCATAGGGCAGGACCATGTCGATGGCCCGCTCGATGCTCTGCTCGAAGTCCTTGCGCGTGATCTCGACGAGCCCGGGCTGCGCCTTGTTGGCGACGACCAGCACCTGCGATTGTGGCGCGTTGGTCTTGAGCCAGGAGAGAATCCGGATCGTATCCCGCGCCGCTGCCAGCGTGAACTCGGTCACGACCACGATGGCGTTGGATTCATGGACGAGATGCGGATGCTGAACCAGCATGGATCGTGGCATGTCCACGAACGTCCATTCGAAAGCGCTGCGCAGCTCTTCCTCAAGCTGGAAATAGGCCGAGCCATCGGTGATGAGCGGCTGGCTGATCGGCGCCTCGGCGGAAAGGATGGCGAGGGTCTCGCTGGCACGCACCATGGCACGCTCGATGAACAGGCCGTCGATCCGGCTGGGATTCTCCACGGCATCGGTAAGGCCGCGCCCGGGCTCCAGATCCAGGGCGAGTGCGCCGGTGCCGAAATGCACGTCGAGATCGAGCAGGGCGGTCGATCGTTTGCTCCCCGAGCTGCTGATATAAGCGAGCGAGGTAGCGATCGTCGAGGCTCCCACGCCACCTCGCGCGCCGATCACGGAGATCATGGCATGCGTCCGGTCGGTGGCGGCTTCGCCCTTGGGGGTCAGGAATACCGCCTGTGCGCCGGTCAGCGCATCCCGCAGCGCATCCGGCGAGAGAGGGCGCAGCAGATAGTCCTGAATGCCGCTCGCGATGAGATCGCGGTAGAGGCGGACGTCGTTGACCTGCCCACTGGCGATCACCACCGTGCCGGGCTCGCAGACTTCGGCCAGGCTGTTGATGTCGCCCAGCGGATCGGGCGATTCGGAAAGGTCGACGAACAGTACGTTCGGGCTTGCCGACATGGAGAGTGACTGCACCGCATTGCGCAGGCCGCCCTTATAGATCTTTTCGCTCGGCCAGCCCATGTCCTGCGCCACGGACCGGAGAAGCTCCAGGCTGTGATCGTCGCAGACATAGGCGTGGAAGGGGTCGCGCTTGGCGGTGCTGCCCGCTTTCCAGGGTGCGTTCATGGTCAATTGCCTCCCACGGCCATGCCTTGCAGGCCGCCGGCGCCGGTCGGCTCCCGCTCCTGATAGGTCTTGATCGCCTTGCTGTTGACGACGTTCGTGACGTCCAGCCTGCCTTCGCGGCCCTCGATCAGGTCGCGCGGATCGGCGATCATCGCCGCGAGGTTGGACGCCACGGCGCATCCGTAATTATCACTGAGACCCCCGACGAAATTGGCCTCGGCCCGATCGCGCCAGCTCGGGCAATCCGGCACGCTGGCGATCGAGCGGCTGACGACCACGCGCAGGCCGCCAAGCGGGGCATCGCCGGCTGTGGCGGGCGCTTCGCCCTCGACGAGCAGACCATAGCGGCCCACGACCTGGGTGATGCCATCGCGCAGTGCAAGCGGGCTGCCGCTCGTGCCGGAGAGGGTAACATGGTCGCCATAGCCCAGGCCCAACGCATTGAACCACACCGTCAAACGGCGTTCATCCACGCCGCTCAGCGCGCCGCTGCCGTCCGCATGCAGATCGAACACGAAGTCGGTACGCTCGACCACGGGCTGATGCACCGACTCGACACCCCGATTGGGTTCGCGTGCCTCGGCAGGCGAGCCTGCGATCAACAGGCAGGCCGCCAGGGCGGCGCTACCCAGAAGGGCGGGGCTGGCGTGGCGGAAGAAGCGCATCTTGATCATCTCTCGTCCTTCCTCGTCAGAAGCTGAAGCCGGGCGCCGGGGCGCGCTCATCCGCACGCGAAGCCACCTTGTCGGGCGCGACTGTCGTAGCCGGCGCGGCTTGCGCCGCCGGTCTGCTCTCGCCGGATTTGCCGTCATGGATTTTGCCTTCGAAGATCCGCTGGCCATCGTGGGCATTGCGATAGCCGTCCGTCGGCATTGCGATCTCGCGGGCATTGACCGGCTTCACCAGATAGGGCGTCACGATGATGACGAGTTCGGTTTCCTGCCGGCGGTAGCCCTGCGATTTGAACAGATTGCCCAGGATCGGGATATCGCCGAGGAACGGCGCTTTCTCGATCGTATTGCCGCTGGACGTGGAAAGCAGGCCGCCGATCATGAAGCTTTGCCCAGAGCCCAGTTCCACGGTCGTTTCCGCGCGCCGCGTCTGGATGCCGGGAATGTCGAAGCCCTCGAGCCGAACCGCCGAAGCATTATCCAGTTGTGAGACTTCAGGACGCACCCGCATGGATATGCGTCCATTGGCCAGCACGGTCGGCGTGAAGGCGAGGCTGACGCCATATTGCTTGTATTCCACGGAGACGGCATTGTTGCCTTGGCTGATCGGGATCGGAATCTCGCCGCCTGCCAGGAAGCTCGCCGTCTCGCCCGAGAGCGCGGTCAGGTTGGGATTGGCGAGTGTTGCCGCGAGACCCTGATTCTCCGCCAGATCGAGCGTGCCCATGAGGTCGAGCCCGAGCAATCGCCCGGCGCCTCCGATCGTCGTCCCCGTCTCGGCGTTGTTGAACCGATAGACGGTGTCATAGGCCTGCCGGCCGGTCGAGGGGTCGATGAGCGGAACCTCGATCGGCGCACCGCCGGCGGGGTTGGGAATGAGGGTCGTTGCGCCGGGATAAGTGATCGTCCCCGGATTGCCCTGCCCGATGCCGAACAGGAAGCCGCTGCCGAAGTTTCTGCTGCTGAGCAGATTGAAACCGATATTCTTCGCGAAGCTCTTGTTGACCTCGGCGATTCGCACCTGAAGATTGACCTGCAGGGGCGTCGCCGTGCGCAGGCGGCTGACGACATTGGTTTCCTCGCCCGAGAAGGCCTGCACGAGGCGCTGGACTTCGGCGGCGTCTTCGGGAGCGGCAACGGTACCGGTCAGCAGCACCATGCCGTTCATGGTGTTCACCTGCACGTTGGATTCGGGCATGGCCAGCCGCAGCATCTGGTCGATGCTGGTGAGGTTGTTGCCCACCCGGACGGCATTAGCATAGAGCATCTTGCCGTCACTTGAAGTGATGAAGACGTTCGTCTCGCCCGATGCCTTGGCGATCAGATAGACCTGCCGCTGTGAGCGGACATGGACGTCCAGCACCTGCGGATTGGCGATCACGACGTCGGTGAGGTTCGCGGGAAGATTGATGACGCGGCTTTCGCCCACCGCGAGCAGCAGCGTATCGTCCTGCTGTGCAGCAATCGCCTGAGCGTGGAGTTGCGGCGTCGCAATGGTGACGCCTGTCGCCAGGACGAGCGCGGGGGCAAGAGCGCCGGCCGCGATTCGCGCCGCACGGGGCTTGGGAACGCTTCTCATCTTACTTGCTCCCAACCTCGACGTTGGTGACATTGGTGCCGCGCGCTACGCGCACCACCGGGCCGGCGCCGGTCAGGCCGCCATTGGGATCGATCGGCTTCGCTGGAACGGTGCTGCGCTGGTAGCGCGAGACGTCGGCGCCGGTGGAATAGGTGGACCGATGGTCCGATGGATGCGCGGCCACAGCAAGCAGGGTACCCCCCTCGCTTTCCGCGTCCGCCGCATCGATTTCGCCGGAAGCGAGCGCTTCCTCCAGTTCCTGCGTATTGTCCGCCAGCGAGCGGAGCGCGAGCGAAAGAGCGCCCACCGTCTGTGCGACGCTGATCTTTTCAGCCATGCGCGGCGTCACTTCCATGGTGACGTTGGAATAGGTGCGCACAACGGGCTGGCCGTCATCGCCCAGTGCATTGGTGCGCTGATCCGTGGCAAGCACGCGCAGATTGCGCAGAACTGTTTCGGAGACCTTGAGGGGCGGACCTTCGCCGCCGCCGGCCACGCTCTGCGTCAGCACCAGGTCGACGCGATCGCCCGGAAAGACGAAGCCGGCGACGCTGCTCTGCACGGAGACCGGCACCGTCACGGCGCGCATGCCCGGACCGAGCGCGGCGGCCAGGAAACCGCGGTCGCCCGGCTTGATCAGCGAACCCTGCGTGACCGGTTGGCCAGCGGTGATGGCGGTGCGGACCACCGACCCCACGAGTTGATTCTCATCGGCTTTGCCCTGAAGGTAATAGGCGTCCTCCACCAGTTCCTTGGGCCAGGGCTGGAAGCGATAGGCATCGGTTCCGACGATGGTGCCCACGGGCAGCGACTTGGTGGCCACCAGCACATGCGGCATGTCCGCAGTGTTCGGCATGGCCGATGCCGTTGCCTGGGGCGAGCCACCGCTCATGAACATGGACCGCGCCAGGAACGCAGCCGCGATGGCTATGAAAAGGGCGCCAGCGAGCAGCGCGATCTTCTTGGGCTCCATGTCGAAACTCGCCTCCAAACGGCGGGGCCTGTCGGCTCCCTCTCGCCGTGATTATTAAATCAAAGGGTTAAGATAGCGTTCGCCCAACACCCAAAGGCCGGCGAGCGCGATCGCCACGCCATAGGGTATCTCGGGCTGTCCGATGCGCCTGGTCATGCGATGATGTGCGACCGTCACCAGCGTCACCACGCCGCCGATCAGCGCCATCACGATGATGAGGGTCGACATTGCCTGCAGTGGCAGCCACAAGGCGATCGCTCCGAGCATTTTGACGTCGCCGCCGCCCATCATGCCAAGGGCAAAGAGACCGGTGAACAAGGCGAACACCGCCACTGCGATGCCCAGCTGGAATGCGATATCGGGATAGAGAGAGAGACCATTGGCCCACCACCAGACAGGAGCGAGCAGCGCGATGGCCAGATTGAGTTTGTTCGAGATGATGCGGCTACGCAGGTCCGTCGTCGCACCCCATAGCAGGAGCAACGCCAGCGTTGCGATCAGCAAGGTCGATATCCACACCCCCGTCATAGTTGAACATGACTAGACGTTACGCCTTACTAAATCGTAACCACGCTTCCATGCTCCCCCTGTCGACTGTCTGGCGGTCCGCGCCGGTCGAGCCGGGTGCCGGCGCGCGGCTGCCATGAGTTCGCCGGACATCCTCGTCGTGGGGGGCGGTATGGCGGGATTCAGCATCGCCACCGGTCTGGCCAGCCATGCCCGCGTGCTGGTCATCGAGCAGGAGGACCAACCGGGCTACCATGCATCCGGACGATCGGTCGCCTTTTGGGAAGAGACATATGGCGGCCCTGGCGTGCAGCCGCTCACCAGTGCCAGCGGGCCCATGCTGGCTCACCCCAATCCCGATTTTTCCGAGCGGTCCTTCCTGGGATACCGCACCGCCATTCATATCGGCCGGACCGGGGAAGAAGCGCTGGCCGAAGCGTTGCTTGAAGATTTTCGGACGAGCGGCGTTAGGTTCGAGCGCATCGGGCGAGAGGACCTCGAAAAGGCGCTGCCCGGCGTCCGTCCGGAATGGACCGTAGGCGTGGCCGAGCCATCCTGCTCCGATATCGATGCGGCCGGCCTGCTGGCCGCCTATCGCCGCGCTGCTCGCCGTGGCGGCGTCGAGGAAAGGCTCTCGACGCGCCTGGAGTCGGCGCGACGCGAGGGGCCGGGGTGGCACGTGGAAACCAGCGCCGGTCCGCTGACCTGCGGGCTCATCGTCAATGCCGCCGGCGCGTGGGCGGACGGGGTAGCGCGTCGGTGCGGCGTAGCGCCGCTCGGCATCGCTCCGCTGCGGCGGACGGTCGTGCAGTTGCGCTGTCCGGACGCGCCGTTCCATGTGCCGCTGGTCGCCGCGCTGGATGGCAGCTTCTATTTCAAGTCCGAGGGCACGGGGCGTCTCTGGCTTTCCCCCCATGACGAGACACCGGACAGCCCCCGCGACGTAGCGCCCGAAGAGCTGGACGTCGCCATGGCGATCGATCGCTTTGAGCAAGTGGTCGACTGGCCGATCGCCGCCGTCGAGCACAGATGGGCCGGCCTGCGCAGTTTCGCGCCGGATCGTCTGCCGGTCTATGGCGCCGATCCAGAGGTGGCTGGCTTTTTCTGGTTCGCCGGGCAGGGCGGTTTCGGTATCCAGACCGCGCCCGCCGCGGCGCTCATCGGTGCCGCGCGCGTTCTAGGTGCCCCCTTGCCGGATGCCGTCCGCCACATCGATACCGCAGCCTATGCGCCGGATCGATTTAAGCGATAACCCTCGTCACC
>Ga0160433_100228_pt1 | contig 41906 bp, 39 predicted proteins | sample HID1972K_E0MG_FD_108235 | JGI IMG/M metagenome (GOLD analysis project Ga0160433, IMG submission 108235) | Enriched pill bug-associated microbial communities from UW Madison campus, WI, USA - HID1972K_E0 MG | ecosystem: Host-associated > Arthropoda: Insects > Digestive system > Unclassified ...
CCGTACAGCTTCTCGGCGGCGCCGATCATCTTCTCGGTGTCTTCGAATTCCTTCGCCGCCTTGCCGACCATGGTCGGTTCGGCCCAGACGCCGGAGCGGCCGGAGATCGGCTCGAACACCAGATCGCCGGCGGCGATCGCAAGCAGGTAGGACGGGATCGGCTGCGGCATCCTGAAGGTGTAATCACCGTCACGCGCGGCCTTGGGATCGTTGTCGGCGCTCATCAGCACCATCACGTCCGGGCGCGATACCACGTGCGCGCTGTAGGTGAAGCGCACGCTCGGCGTGTCCTGCAGCGGCACCCACGAACGCGCGTGGATGGCCTGCGACTGGCTGAACATGAAGGGCAGCTTCTTGCCCTCGGTCATCGAAGGCTCCAGCCACTGCAGGCCCGAGGCGGTCGGCGCGGTGGTGTAGGTGATCGCGAGCCTGGCCGGCTGCTCCGGGGTCTCGATGGTCAGCTTGCTGCCGAACACCTTGTCGGCGGTGGCCAGCTGGAACTGCAGCGGGCTGCGCGCGCCATCGGCGGCGACGGCCTCGACCCTGGCGATGTCCAGCTCGCGGGTGTCGAGCACCAGCTGCCTGGCGTCCTTGTCCTTCCACTCCAGGGTGTAGGTCGCCGTGCCACCGATCTGCTTCTGGTCGAAATCCAGCTTCAGGTCCAGCGCGATGTCCTTGACGACGACCTTGTCCGGCTCGGCGTAGGAGCTTTCATCGTGGCTGCGGTTTTCGGCGTTCACGGCGGCGGGCGCGTTCTGGGCGGTGGGTGCGGAGGCGGCGGGGGTGGCCGCCTCCCGGGAGCAGCCCGCGGCGAGCGCCACGGCCAGCGGAAGGAGCAGCAACGGGGTACGCATGAATCGAGACCGTTTCAGGGGTAAACCGGAAGTTTACCTCCGCTGGCGGGAGAGCGTGACGACCAACGGTCGTCACCCTCAATGACCGGGTTGCCCGCTCAGAGCTTGTAGCCGGAATGGATCGAGACGATGCCGGCGGTCAGGTTCTTGTAGTGGCAGCGTTCGAAGCCGGCCTGGCCCATCATCGCCTTCAGTTCGTCCTGCGGCGGATGCTTGCGGATGCTTTCGGCCAGGTACTGGTAACTGTCCGCATCGCGCGCGAACAGGCGGCCCAGTTTCGGCAGCACCCTGAACGAGTGGAAATCGTAGATCGGCTTGAACCAGTCCACGGTCACTTCGGAGAATTCCAGCACCCGCGCCTGGCCACCGACCTTCAGCACACGATGCATCTCGCGCAGCGCGGCGTCCTTGTCGGTGACGTTGCGCAGGCCGAAGGCGATGGTCACCAGATCGAAGCTTGCATCCGGGAACGGCAGCGCTTCGGCGTTGCACTGCACGTAATCCAGGCCGGCCACCAGGCCGCGGTTGGTCAGCCGGTCGCGGCCGACCGAGAGCATGCCGGCGTTGATGTCGCCCAGCACCACGCTGCCCTCGGTGCCGACCCGCTCCTTCAGCAGCGCGGCGATGTCGCCGGTGCCGCCGGCCAGGTCGAGCACGCGATCGCCCGGCTTCACCTGCGCGGTCGCCACGTAGTAGCGCTTCCACGCCCGGTGCACGCCCAGGCTCATCAGGTCGTTCATCAGGTCGTAGTTGCGTGCGACCGAAGTGAATACCTGGCCGACCAGCTTCTGCTTGTCCTTGGCATCGACATCGCGGAAGCCGAAATGGGTGGTTCCAGACTTGTAGGGGGATTCGCTCATGCCTCGATTATCGCACTGCCGGCCGCCGCCGGCACGCCTGGCCGTATCATGGCCAGCCAGATGTCCAAGGAGCCTTGCATGATCGCCACGCCGGATTACCACGCCCTGCTGCAGACCGCCATCGCCGAAGCCCGCCAGGGCCTGGCCGAAGGCGGGGTGCCGATCGGCGCCGCGCTGTACCACGACGACGGCCGCCTGCTCGGCTGCGGGCACAACCGCCGCGTGCAGGAAGGCGATCCTTCCGTGCATGGCGAGACCGATGCGTTCCGCAAGGCGGGCCGCCAGCGCGGTTACCGCAACACCATCATGGTCACTACCCTGGCGCCCTGCTGGTACTGCAGCGGGCTGGTGCGGCAGTTCAACATCGGCACCGTGGTGGTGGGCGAATCGCGCACGTTCCAGGGCGGCATCGACTGGCTGCGCGAGAGCGGTGTGAAGGTGGTCGACCTGGACAACCAGGAATGCGTGGACATGCTCGGCGATTTCATCGCGCGCCATCCGGACATCTGGGACGAAGACATCGGCGAATGAGCCGCGGGTTGCTGAACGCTTAAGCGGCTTGACGACGGAACGACGGGCTGCAGGCGCCAGCGGAACGCTGGATGCACCCGGCAATGACGCTGCGTGCACTGCGGCATAGCGATGATCGGGGTTCTACCCACCCGTACATCCTCGGAAGATCCCAAGCCATGCGCGCAGCAGATGCACCCAATGTACCCCCGGTCATCGATGTGGAGGCAGAGCTGAACTACTGGCGCCAGCGCCATGCTGAAGGCGCCATGGGCCCCGGTTCGTTCGGCCACTTCGTACCGTGGATCAAATTCGCCTGCGACTCGCTGATCACCCATCCGCGTGCGAGCAACGAGCAACGCGATGAAGCTTTCCAGACGCAGTATGCGCTGCAGATCATGCCGCGCCTGACCGAAGCGCAGGCGCGCGATTTCATCGAACAGTGCTGGGACCACGTGTACGTGTCGAGCATGATCGCCAGCGCCGGGCGCCCGCGCCTGAGCGCGTGACCCACGGCGATGGGCAGGGCCGGGCGCTGCCCGGCCATGTCATGAACGTTCGTGCCAACCGCCGCCGAGCACCTTGTACAGCGTGATGCGGTTGGCCTGTTGGGCGAGTGCGGTCCGCAGCCGGCCCTGCTGCGCGGCATAGGCGCTGCGGCGCGCGTCGAGCAGGGTAACGAAGCTGTCCAGTCCGGCGTCATGACGCGCCTGCGCCAGGCGCTCGGCCTGCTCGGCCGCTTCCAGCAACGCCTGCTGCGAGGTCGCCTGCGCATCCAGGCTGCTGCCCAGCGCCAGCGCGTCGGCGGTTTCGCGGAATCCGGCCTGGATCGCCCTCTCGTACCCGGCCAGCGCGATATCGCGATCGGCAGCGGCCACATCGAGGTTCGCGCGCAGCCTGCCGCCCTGGAAGATCGGCAGGGTGATCGACGGCAGGAAGCTCCATGCCCGCGTCCCGCTGTCGAACAGGCCCGACAGTTCGGCGGAGCTGCTGCCGATGCTGCCGGTCAGACGGATGCTGGGGAAGAACGCCGCGCGTGCCGCGCCGATGTTCGCGTTCGCTGCCAGCAAGGTGTGTTCGGCCGCCATGATGTCGGGGCGGCGCAGCAGCACATCGCTGGGCAGGTCGGCCGGCAGCGGCGCCAGTGCGGCAATGTCCAGCACGGTATCGGCGGAAGGCAGCAGGGAGTCGTCCAGCGTTCCGCCCGCCAGCAGCGACAGCGCGTTGCGGTCCTGCTGTACCTGGCCGCGCAGGCGCGCGGAATCGGTGCGCGCGGTTTCCACCAGCGTACGCGTCTGCGCCAGCTCCAGCGCGGAGCTGCCACCACGCTCGAAGCGGGCCTGTGCCAGGCGCAGGGAATCCTCGTGGCTGGCCAGGGTGGCCTCGGCGACGCGCAGCAGCTCACGATCCGCGCCCAGCGTCAGCCACGCCGTCGCAGTTTCCGCCACCAGGCCCAGGTGCGCGTTGCGGCGGTTGGCGGCCACCGCGAAGTACTGCTGCAGCGCGGCCTCGCTGAGGTTGCGCACGCGGCCGAACAGGTCCAGTTCGAACTCGCTGACGCCGAGCCCGGCGCTGAACTGTTCGCTGACCGCGCCATCGCCGCCCTGGCGCTGCATCTGGCCCTGCACGACCAGCGTCGGCAACCGGTCGGCCCGCTGGATGCGGTACTGGCCGCGCGCGCGCTCGACGTTGAGCACGGCCACGCGCAGGTCGCGGTTGTTGGCCAGCGACAGCTCGATCACCTGCTGCAGGCGTGGATCGGTGAAGAAATCGCGCCAGCCAAGCATGGCGGCATCGGTCGCCTGGCCCTGCATGGCTTCAGCTGGCCACTGCGCGGGAATGCCCGGCGCAACATCGGTACGCTCGGGCGCCAGCGTGGCGCAGCCGGAAAGGCCAACGCTGGCAAGGACCGCCAGAAGCAACGAAGTTTTCTTCATGAGGTTACTCGCAGGATGATGAGGTGACTCGCACGGTGGGTGACCATGCTCGCGGTGGGATGACGAAGCTCGCGGTGGGTGACGACCGTTGGTCGTCACCGGCAGATCACCGGCAGTGACGACCAACGGTCGTCACCCACCAGGGCATCCACCAGGGCTCCCATCAGGGCTCCCACCAAGGCCATCCATCAAGCGCCCATCAAGGACCGGACGGTCATGACGTGGATGTCCGCAGCCGGCGGTTGAACAGCTTCTGCACGACCACGAAGAACAGCGGAATGAAGAACACGCCGAGCAGCGTGCCGACCAGCATGCCGCCCAGCACGCCGGTACCGATCGCGCGCTGCGCGCCGGAGCCGGCACCGGAGGCGATGGCCAGCGGCAACACGCCAAGGCCGAACGCCAGCGAGGTCATGATGATCGGGCGCAGGCGGTCACGCACCGCATGCATCGTCGCGTCCACCAGGCCGGCACCCTTCTCCAGGTTCTCCTTGGCGAACTCCACGATCAGGATCGCGTTCTTGGAGGTCAGGCCGACCGTGGTCAGCATCGCCACCTGGAAGTAGATGTCGCGTTCCATGCCACGGAAGGTGTTGGCCAGCACCGCGCCGAGAATGCCCAGCGGCGCCACCAGCAGCACCGACGTCGGCACGCTCCAGCTTTCGTACAGGGCAGCAAGGCACAGGAACACGATCAGCAGCGACAGCGTATACAGCAGCGGCGTCTGCGAACCGGCCTGGCGCTCCTGGTAGGACAGCGCGGTCCACTCGATCTCGTAACCCGGCGGCAGGTCGCTGGCGAGGCGCTCGATCTCGGCCATCGCATCGCCCGACGCCACGCCCGGTGCCGGCTCGCCCTGGATCTCCATCGCCGATACGCCGTTGTAGCGTTCCAGGCGCGGCGAGCCGTAATCCCAGCGCGTGGTGGCGAAGGCGCTGAACGGCACCATGTCGCCGGCGGTGTTCTTCACCGACCACCTGTTGAAGTCGTCCGGATTCATGCGGAAATCCGCATCGGACTGCACGTATACGCGCTTGACCCGGCCACGGTCGATGAAGTCGTCGATGTAGCTGCTGCCCCACGCCGTCGCCAGCGTGGTGTTGATGGCAGTCATCGACAGGCCGAGGGCATTGGCCTTTTCCACGTCCACATCGATGCGCAGCTGCGGCGTGTCTTCCTGCCCGTTCGGTCGCACGTTGGCCAGCAGCTCGCTCTGCCCGGCACCGCCGAGCAGCTGGTTGCGTGCCGCGAGCAGGGCGTCATGGCCCTGGCCTGCCGTGTCCTTCAGGAAGAAGGTGTAGCCCGAGCCGATGCCCAGCTCCGGCATCGCCGGCGGCGGGAAGGCGAAGATGAAGGCGTCCTTGACCTGCGCCAGCGCGCCCATCGCACGGCCGGTGATGGCGCCCACGCTCTGCTCGCTGTCGCGGTCGTTCCAGTCCTTCAGCTTCACGAAGGCCATGCCGGCGTTCTGGCCCATGCCGGCAAAGCTGAAGCCCTGCACCGCGAAGATCGACTCGATGGCTTCGCTTTCGTTCTTCAGGAAATGGTCTTCCAGCTTCGACATCGCTTCCAGCGTGCGTTCCTGGGTGGCACCGACCGGCGTCTGCACCAGCGCCATCAGGATGCCCTGGTCTTCGTTGGGCAGGAACGAGCTGGGCAGGCGCATGAACAGCAGGCCCATCACCAGTGCCATCGCCGCGAACACGCCCATGAAGCGCCATGGCCGTGCCAGGATGCCCTTCACCCCGCGCTGGTAGGTTTCGCTGGAGCGGTCGAAGCCGCGGTTGAAGGCACCGAAGAAGCGTCCAGCCCAGCCGGCGTGCGGCACATGGTGCTCGCCCTTCTTCAACGGCTTGAGCATGGTCGCGCACAGGGCCGGCGTCAGCACGATCGCCACCAGCACCGACAATGCCATGGCCGAAACGATGGTTGCCGAGAACTGCCGGTAGATGACGCCGGTGGAGCCGCTCATGAAGGCCATCGGCACGAACACCGCCGACAGCACCAGGCCGATACCCACCAGCGCGCCGGTGATCTGGTCCATCGACTTGCGGGTGGCGTCCAGCGGCGACAGGCCCTCTTCGGCCATGATGCGCTCGACGTTCTCCACCACCACGATGGCATCGTCCACCAGCAGACCGATGGCCAGCACCATCGCGAACATGGTCAGCATGTTGATCGAGAAGCCCAGCGCGGCCAGCACGCCGAAGGTACCCAGCAGCACCACCGGCACCGCGATGGTCGGGATCAGGGTGGCGCGGAAGTTCTGCAGGAACAGGTACATCACCACGAACACCAGCACGATCGCTTCGATCAGGGTCTTGATGACGCCCTTGATCGAGACCTGCACGAACGGCGTGGTGTCGTACGGCACCACGGTTTCCAGGCCGGCCGGGAACGTGGCCTTCATGTCGTCCAGTGCGGCGCGCACGCCATTGGCGGTGTCCAGCGCGTTGGCGCCGGTGGCCAGGGTGATGGCGATGCCGGTGGACGGCTTGCCGTTGTAGCGGGTGACGAAGTCGTAGCTTTCCGCGCCCAGCTCCACGCGGGCGACATCGCCCAGCCGCAGCTCGCTGCCATCGGTACCGCCACGGACCAGGATGTTGCGGAACTGCTCCGGGGTCTGCAGCCGGTCCTGCGCGTTGATGGTGGCGTTGAGCTGCTGGCCCTTCACCGACGGCGCGCCACCGAGCTGGCCGATCGCCACCTGCGCGTTCTGCGCGGTGATGGCCGCGGTCACTTCATCCACCGACAGCCTGTAGGTGTGCAGCTTGTTGGGGTCCAGCCAGATGCGCATGGCGTACTTGCCGCCGAATACCTGGATGTTGCCCACGCCGGGCACGCGGCTGAGCGTGTCGACGATGTTGGAGCCCACGTAGTCGGCGATGTCGTTGGCATCCATGCTGCCGTCGTTGGAGACGAAGCCCAGCACCTGCAGGAAGCCGCTGCTGGACTTGGCCACGTTGATGCCCTGCCGCTGCACTTCCTGCGGCAGCAGCGGCATCGCCAGCTGCAGCTTGTTCTGTACCTGCACCTGGGCGATGTCCGGGTCGGTGCCGGCTTCGAAGGTCAGGGTGATGCTGGCCATGCCGTTGGCCGAACTGTTGGAAGAGAAATAGATCAGGCCGTCCAGGCCCTTCATGTTCTGCTCGATGATCTGGGTCACCGAGTCCTCCACCACCTTGGCCGACGCGCCCGGGTACGTGGCGCTGATCTCGACGGCCGGCGGTGCGACCTCCGGATACATCGACACCGGCAGGCGGATCACCGCCAGCGCGCCGGCAAGCATGATGATGATCGCGATCACCCACGCGAAGATGGGTCGATCGATGAAGAAACGTGCCATGGAATTCTCCGCTTACTGCGCTTGCGCGTCGGCCGGGGCCGGGGCCTGGGCGGGGGCAGCAGCATCCTGCGGCGCAGCGGCGGGCGTGGCCGCATCGCTCCCCTTCTCGCTTGCCTGCACCGGCATGCCGGGCGCGATCTTCTGCAGTCCTTCCACGATGACCTTGTCCCCGGCCTGCAGTCCCTCCTCGACCAGCCATGTGTCGGCGATGGCGCGGCTGACCTTGACCGGCCGCACTTCGACCGTACCGTCCTTGCCGACCACCATTGCGCTGGTATTGCCCTTGGCATCGCGGGCGACGCCCTGCATCGGCACCCGCAGCGCATCGCGGCGCACGCCGCCGCCGATCACCGCGCGCACGTACATGCCCGGCATCAGCAGGCCTTCCGGATTGTCCACCTTCACCCGCAGCCCGAAGCTGCCGGTGCCCGGGTCGACGCTGACTTCGGAGAATTCCAGGGTTCCCTTGTGCGCGAACGTGCTGCCGTCTTCCAGCAGGATGCTCACCGGCAGGCTCTGGTTGTCCTGGAGGCGCCCGGCGTCGAGTTCGCGGCGCAGTTGCAGCAGTTCCGCCGATGACTGGGTCAGGTCCACGTAGATGGGATCCAGTTGCTGCACCGTGGCCAGCGCTTCGGCCTGGCCGGCGCTGACCAGCGCGCCCTGGGTGACCGAGGACCTGCCGATGCGGCCACTGATCGGCGCGGTGATGCGCGCATGGCCGAGGGTGACGTTGGCGGCTTCCAGCGAAGCACGCGCAGCGCCCACGTCGGCGTCGGCCTGCTTCTGCGCCGCGACGGCGTTTTCCAGGTCCTGCTGGCTGACCGCCTGCACCTCGGCCAGTCCGGCGATGCGCCTGGCGCTCAGCCGCGAGGCGTTGGCAGTGGCTTCGGCGCGCGCCAGCTGGGCACGCGCGTTGTTGGCCTGGGCGCGATAACTCGCGTCGTCGATCTGGTACAGCGGCTGCCCGGCCTTGACCATGCTGCCCTCGGTGAACAACCGCCTGGCCACGATGCCGTTCACCTGCGGGCGTACCTCGGCGACCAGGAATGCCGTGGTACGGCCCGGCAACTCGCGGGTCAACGACACCGGTCCGGCCTGCAGGGTCACCACGGTCACCTGGCCAGGGCCCTGCTGAGGCGCCTGCTGTGCGCCGCCGCAGGCGGCTGCGGCCATGGCAATGGCCAGCGACAAGGCGAAGGGTCGGAGAGGTGTCAGCGACATGGGGCGGGACTCTTGGAGGTAGGGAATTTGCCGGGCAACGCCCGGCATCTAAGGCGATGAAATATACATACATGCATGTTTGTTTGCAAAAGAGGTACAATCCAGCCCGGTTTCAAGCCCCTTCTGAGCAATGGCCCGAAAGACCAAAGAGGAAACCCAGGCAACCCGCGAAGGCATCCTCGACGCAGCCGAATCCTGTTTCCATGAGTACGGTGTGGCCCGTACCACGCTGGAGATGATCGGTGCCCGGGCCGGCTTCACCCGCGGCGCGGTTTACTGGCACTTCAAGAACAAGACCGAAGTGCTGGCCGCGGTGATCGAACGCGTGCGCCTTCCGTTCATGCAGGATCTCGACCGCGCGGCTACCGAAACACGCGACACCCCGATCCTGGACCTGCGCTCGGTGATCCTTGGTTCCCTGGATGACCTTGCGGCCGACGAGCGCCTGCGCAAGACCATGGAGATCATGCTGCGCAGCGACAGCTCGGTCGACAGCAAGGTGCTGGCCGACATGCAGCAGGAGGGTTTCCGCGATGGACTGGAGCGGATGACGCGTGCGCTGCGCCGTGCACGACAACTGGGCCAGCTCAAGCCCGATGCCACGCCCGAGACCGTGGCGCGCATGCTGCATGCCACAGTGCTGGGCGTGCTGCATGGGGCGATGGTGGAGCCGGAGCTGATGGATATCCGGCGCGACGGCATGCTGGCGCTGGACATGACCCTGGCGGCTTACGTGCGCGAGGGCCTGTTCGTTCCGGGCAGTCCGCCGCAGCCACCGGCCACCGCTACGGATGGCGTCAGCGCGTGATGCGCGCCGTTTCCCGGCGCGGCGCGCCGTAATCGTCCATCCACTCATAGACCAGGCGCAGCGGCATGCCCCGCACCGGTTGCAGATCGAAGCTGCGCGAGGTCATCGGCAACACGACCCCATCCCCGATATCGACATCCCCGGCGCCCTCGGGCGACAGTCGGGCGAGGCTGAGTACCCACGGCGAATCGTTGCGGACGGCCAGGCTCCGCCCGTCCGGTGACAGGCTCCAGGTCAGTCCCGCCGCCATGTTCTTCGGCTCGCTGATCGCAGCCGGCCGGTAGATGAGCTTCAGCCGGCTGCGCACCACGACCTGGAGTTCTGCGCGTCCGCTGTCTGCCGCATCGGCGTCCACACCGGCCTGGCGTCGCGGGACCTCGACCAGATTGAGCCAGTAGAGGCTTTCGCGATCATCGCGCAGGGCCTGCGGCTGGGCCACCATCACCCGCAGGCGCTGGCTGCTCTCCGCCTCGATGCGCACCAGCGGCGGCACCAGCTGGAACGGTGTCGCCAGCTGCTCCGGCGGCAGATCGGAACGGCCGTCGTCGATCCATGCCTGCACCAGGGCAGGCGCTGCATCGACATTGCGCACCACGATGCTGCCCTCGCGTTCGGCTTGCTTGACCACCACGCGCGAACGGGACAGCGATGTGCTGGCGCTGGCCGGGATCGACGCTGCCATCAGCACAGCCATCATCAATTTCAGCAGGGCGCCCCGCCCCATCATGGCGCTCCTGTCGGGCCGTTCATCGGTACTCAATCCGGACTTCCATCGCCGTGGCGACATCGCCCGGGGTCACCGTGCTGTCCAGCTGCCGGATCCGTGCCCGCATCGGAATATCGACATTGGCCGTGCCCGGCGGCAGGTTCATCAGCGCTTGGCCACCGATGAAATGTGCGGCGATGTCGTGGTATCCATCCCATACCTGGACCGCGACGCCGGTCGCTCCACCCTGCCTGAGGTCCAGCATCGCCCCATCGGCCCCCACCCGGAGCCCATCGAGCGGGATCAGGCGGTAGGTCAGCTGACTGTAGTTGGCCGGACAGTTGCGAAGCGGAAGATTGAAATCCACCCACGGCGAAGCCGAACCCACGGCATTGAACATCGACACCCGATGATTGCCGAGATCGACCGGAATACTCGCCGGAATGGAACACGTTTCACCCAGTGTTGAACGCACCTGGCTTGCATCGAACACCACGCGGGTACGCGCGGTCCCGCTGGCATCGCGGGCGAACGCGTCGCCGATGGTAAAGGGCCGGGTGGTGGAATCGCCCAGCTGCACCTCGCCCGTCTTGATGAACCGGACATGGAATGCCCCGGCCAGATTACCGACCACTGCACGATCCAGCACAACTGCGTCGCTCCCCGACCGGATGGCTGCTTCGCCGCCATAGCCCTGGTCCCGGAGCCGGAGCACGACGCCGAGACCGGGAACCCCGGTGTCGAAAACGCTGTAGGTACGCCCATCCTCGCTGTATGCCCCTGGAAGCGCCGGTGCGGATGGCGTGATGCCATAGCTCAGCGGCGACGCGGCGCTGCAGCCTGAAAACTCCAGGCGGTTCGAAGACGCCGGGATATATACCCAGGGCGACGCCGGTGAGCCGATCGCCCAGCTCGTGGTTATCTCCGTCGCTGCAGGCAATGCATAGCGTGTTTCTCCATTCGGATTGGGTGTGCAGGACTGCGCCAGGGCGACCTCGGCGAACGACAATGCGCCCAGGATCGCCGTCATCGCCATCAACCGAGGCGGATTGCGCCTCCACGTCGTGCGGGTCATCGACGGCTTCGCATGCGTGTTTGCCATAAGCGTGGACATTTTCATTCGCTCGCTGGACGGGAAATAACAGATGGCGCAGGCGTTTCGTCCGGGCCTGACAGGCACCGGCCGACGTGCAGCGTATCCGTCGAAACGCCCGACACGTCGAAGTCGATGGCGCACTGCTTGTCAGCCCCCTGGCCCCAGCGCACGGTCAGCCTGCCCTTCTCCTCGATGCCGCGCACCCACAGTCGGCTCGCCTGCCCGACCACGCCGACCACCTCGCCGGCTTCGTTGTATACGTCCACGCCAAACGGCAGCGGCGTGCCATCCGCCCGCGGCGCTTCGATCAGCGCGCTGCGGCCGCTGCTGGTCGGCACCACCAGCCGGACCACCGCACCGGCGGTCGGAACACCGGTGACCGAGGCGGTCTTCAGTTCCACGTCCAGAGGCAGGCCACGCGGATCGATGGTCACCTCGTTGCGCCGGAACGGGGTCATGTAAGGCACCACCGCATAGCCGCGCGCATTGGTCCTGGCGCCGACGGTGCTGTCCAGCGCAGCGCCGGCGGCGTCGGGCACGTGCACGACCGCGATGGTGTCGCCAAGCTGCTGGGCGAAAGCCACCCCGTCGCCATGCATCACCACGCCGCCGCTGGCGCCCAGATTCAGCCCGTGGCTGCCCGGCGAGCGGCTGTAGCCGGCACTGAGGGTGGCGGTCGATGCCTGGTAGTTGATGCCTGCGTCATAGCTGTTGCCCTGGTTGCCGTGACGGCTGGCCGCGGCGCTGTAGCTGCCCTGGCGGCGCTCGCCGAAGGTACCGTTGAGACCAGCGCGGACGTCGTCACGGCCATCGTCGCGACGGTTCAGCGATGCGGTCGTGCGCGGCGCGCCGGAGCGGGCGCCGAGCGGCACGGTCAGGTTGAAGTAGAGGCTGTTGCCTTCGCGGGCAGCGGCGCTCCCCAGGCGTCGTTCCAGGCTGCGCTGCGCGGTTATGCTGAAACTGGCCAGGCCCAGGCTGTTGGAATAGCCGACGGCGAAGTTGGTCCGCCGCTGGTCCAGGTTCCAGTACTCCACGCTGTTGCCGGTGGCGTAGAGCGAACCGCCACGCTGGCCCAGCTGCTGGCTGAGCGTCAGGTCCAGGCGGCTGCGCTGGCGTGCAACAAGGTGGCCATCCCCTTCGGCCACGGCGTCCTGGCGCACGCGCACCGCCTCGTTGAACGTCAGGTAACCATCGGTGGAATACCGGTAGGCGGCCATCGAGATGGTGGTATCGGTGGCGGCCAAGGTCCTGCTGAAACTGAGCCGGTACGACTGGCCCTGCATCTTCTGCCCGAAGCCGGCCTTCGCATCGGGCAGGTCGGTACGCGCCACGGTGACATCGCCGGAGAACGCACCGATCGCCGTATTGAGGGCACCGCCAACCAGCATCGCGCGGTACCCCTCGGTACCGGTGACACCGCCGTAGGCAGTGAATCGATTGCTGAGACCGCGGCGCAGGGTCGCCTCCAGGAACGCCGGTTCGTCGTGCAGCCCGTTGTCGCGCAGCGTGCCTGCGGTGGCGCTGAAGCGTTGCTGGCCCGCGCGCAGCAGCTGCGGCACGGCCGCGAACGGCACGGTGAAGCGCTGCACGTGGCCATCGTTCTCGATGACCTCCACCTCCAGGTCGCCGGCATAGGCGGTTCCGTAAAGGTCGTTGATCTCGAACGGGCCGGCCGCCACGTTGGCCTGGTAAAGCACATAGTCGCGCTGGCGGATGACAACCCGGGCGTTGGTCTGCGCGACGCCGCGCACCACCGGCGCGTAGTCGCGTTGCGAATCGGGCAGCATGCGCGGATCCGTCGCCACGCTGACACCGCGGAAACCTACGCCGTCGAACAGATCGCCGCGCGTGCTGGATTCGCCGACCAGCAGTTCCACACCCCAGGACGCGATGGAACGCTGCGCATAGCTGCGGCTGGCCCGGTAACGCGAGCGCGCATCGCTGGACTGCGAGAAATAGCCGTCATGACGGAAGCGCCAGGCGCCCAGGTTCACACCCGCATTGATCAGCGCGCTGGTGGACTGGCGCGCGTAGCCGTCGCCCTGCGTACGCTGGTGGCTGATGCTGTAACCCAGCAGCGCGGCGTTGATGCCGTCGTCCCACAGTTCGGGGCTGACCCAGCCGCGTGGATCGCGCGCCAGGTAGGCCTGCGGGATGCCCACCTCCAGCACCTGCTCGCCGGCATCGAAACGCGTGGTCGCCTGCGGAACGTAGTCGGACAGTGGATCGCAGAACACCGCATCCGGCAGCGGCCGGATGTCCCGCGGCAGGCCCTCCTCGCCGGTCGCCGCGCCGGGGCGCGGCAACCGCGCCGGATCCACGCCAAGCACCTCCATCACGTCGGGGGACAGGCACACGGCCACGGTACCGTCATCCATGGCGCGCAGCTCGATCTCGCGTCGTCCGACGATGATGCCGTTGAGCTTGATGTCCGCGCTGTACATTCCCGGCAGGTCCTCACCGCGCTCGAAGCGGCTCAGATCCATCGAGCCGGCCTGCTCGCCCTGCAGGAACTGCGGGTTGAACTCCACGTTGGGCGCGGCCGAGGCCATCGCCGGCAACAGCGCAGCCACCACGGCCGAGGCCAGGCGACAGGGCTGCATGGAACGCGATGACAAGCGGCGGAACAACATGGCGGGTCTCCAGGACGCGCGACCGCCCTGCCTGCCCCGGGAGGGCGGGAGGGAGATCAAACAGGGGAAGAAGGAAAAGCCCGGCCGCGGCCGGTGGCGGCCGGGCCGGAATGCTCAGTCCGCTGTCAGCGCGACGGACTGCGCGATGTTGCCGCCCTGGTCGTTGATGGACTCGAACTGCACGTTGGCGCTGCCAGGGCGTGCGGCCAGCCCCTGCAGCGGATACAGCGCGGAGGACATCGGCGCCACCATCGAGGGATCGGCGCTCGGATAATCCTTGCCCTGCACGCGCAGCGCCAGCCTGGCGAAATGCACGTAATAAGGCGTTGGGTTGCTGGCCCGCAGAGCCCAGCCCTGCCTGTCCTGCACCAGCGTCCATTGCAGCTTCTGCGGCGCGGCGGCCGATGCATCCAGGCCCTTGGGACGGTAGATCAGCTTGATGCGCGTGCGCAGGCTGAACTGCAGGAAATTGCCGCTCGCCACCTCGCCGTCCCGTGGAGCGGGCGGTATGTCCAGCACGTTGAGCCAGTAAATGCTTTCGCGGTCCTGCGGCAGCTCGGCGCCGGTGAACAACACGCGCAGCGCCTGGCTCCTGCCGGCGTCGAGCCGGAACACCGGCGGACGCAGCACGAAGGGCGTCTTCGCTTCCTCCGGTCCGGCCTGCTTGTCGCCGTCGTCGGTCCAGGCCTGCACCAGCGACGCGCGCTTGCCGACATTCTCGATGCGTACGGTGATCTCGCGCTGGTTGCCGGGAAAGATCTGTCGGGTGCCGTGCACGATGACCTGTGCGTCGGCCGAGACACTGGCCAGCAGGGCACACGCCGCTGCAAGACAAACGAATCCGGTGCGGAACAGGCTCATGGCAGGTCGCTCAAGGAAAAGGGCTTGCCCGGATGGCCGGGGCGCGAACGCCCCGGCCGATGCTTCCGGACTCGACCGATCAGTTGTAGTCGAGGGTGTATTCCACGCCCGAGGTCACCGCACCGGCCGTGGCCGCGCCGGTGGCGTAGTACTCACCGGCGAATTCCACGGTGGCGATACCGTTGACCAGGTTCACGCGCGGCGAGGACCACGGCGTGGCGAGGTTGATCTCGGCATCGTTGGCATCGCGCAGCGCGACCTGCACGTTGGTGGCACCGGCGACGTCGGTGTTGTTCAGCCGGCCGTTGGCCTGGTCGGCGTTGCGGTTCGGGTTCAGTTCCAGGGCAACGCTGTTGCCGGCGCACTGCGCGGCGGCCGTGCCGATCTGCACGGTGACCGGGGTCTTGCCCGCGGTGTTGCCGGCAGCGGCCAGGGCCGTGGTCGGCACGGTCGGCAGGGTGACGATCGGGTCGGTCGCGGAACCGCCGGTGCCTGGGAAAGCGACCTCACAGGTGGTGGCGGTCACTTCGCCGTTGAAGGTGATGGTGCCGCTCTGGGCGAACACCGAGGACGACGCACCGAGCGCCAGGGCAGCCGTCAGCGCGATGGCAAGCTTGTTCATGGAAGTTCCTTGGGTTTATCAGTTGGGTTGTGGACTCGGCCCGATGCGGCGTGCCGTTGATGCTGGCCGGAAGGAACGCATGCTTCCCTCGTCGGCCAATCTATTCACCGGCTGGCCGGGCCGTAATAGGACCGGGATGAGACCGGCGACGCTTACGGATAGATCAGCGTGTACTGCACCGGCGCCTGGAACATGCCCGGCACCGCATCGCCGCCCTGCGCGTAGTACTCGGCATGGAAGGTGATGTCCGTGCCCGCCGCATTGGTCCCGGCGACCGGTGCCAGCCACCCCGCGGACAGATCGATCGGCTGGTCCTGCGCATCACGCAGGCCGACCACCACGTTGGTGCCGGGCGCGGCCAGCGCCTGGTTCATCAGGCGCCCATCGAGCAGCTGCGCGTCATGGTCGGGGTTCAGCGCGATGGTCACCGCGCCGCTGGAGCAGATCGGATCGTTGCCACCCACGTGTACCTGCACCGGCGTACGCCCGGCGCTGGCGCCCTGGGGCAGCGATGATGCCGCGACGGTTGGCAGGGTCACCGTGGCATCGTTGCCGACCACGCCGTTGAACGACACCTCGCAGGTCACCGAGGTGACTTCGCCGTTGAAGGTGATGTTTCCGCTCTGCGCATGCGCCGTCGATGCCAGGCCGATGGCCAGCAGCGCCAGCGGTGCGACGATGAGGGAGTTCTTCATGTTGGGTTTCCTTTTTGACGTCCAGGGGGACTGCATGCCGGCCGGCCGTGCTTCGGCGGCACCGGCATCGCCATCGTCGGCAGCGCGGGAAACAGGGCGTATAGGACCGGGCCGATGCCGCGGCGTAGCGGCACGAACTGTGCGCTGTACCGTCATGCGGCCGCCGCGGCACGCCAGCCACCGCCGCATGCGGCCCATCGCACACGGCAGCCCGCAGCGTCGCAGGGGGTGCCCGCGTCAGCACTGAAACGAACAAGGCGCCCGAGGGAGGCGCCTTGCTGGAAGCATGCAGGTTTCCTGGAACGATCAGGGATAGATCAGGTCGTACTGCACTGAAGAGACTACCGTGCCGCCGGTCGCCGGCGCGGTTGCGTAATACTCGCCGGCATAGGTGAGCACCACCCAGCCGGTGGACGGATCGATGTCGCGTACCTGCGAGTTGCCATTGCTGGCCAGGTCGATGTCCGGGTTGCCCGAGTTCAGCTCCGCGTTGCTGACCACGACGTCCACGTTGCGGGCAGTGCCGACGTTGTCAAGGCGCCCCTGCGCATTGACGTTGCCGGAGTTCCTGAAACCCAGCTGCACCCGTGGCACCAGGCAGGGGTCGGCGACGCTGCCCACCACGACCCGGAAGGTCTGCCTGCCGGCGCGGGCGCCCGCCGCCGCGAGCTGCGTTGCCGGAACCGGCCGCAGGATCACCAGCGCGTCGCCACCACTCGAACCGCCGTTGCCGCCGGCCCTGACCATACAGGTGGTGGCCAGCAGCCGACCGGTGAAGCTGACCGTCGAGGTCTGTGCCTGGGCATTGCCCGCCATCAACAGCACCGCACAGGCCGCGGCGAAGGCTCGGATGTTCATGATGCTCTCCCGGCTGCGTCGCCCGGCACGGCGCGCTTGTCCGGCGAGCATAGGCGGCAGCCTTGTGGACGCCCATCGGACCGGTCCGACGACGCCGCGACCCAGTAAAAAGGCCACCTTGCGGTGGCCTTGCAGGATCACAGGATGTAACGGCTCAGGTCCGGGTCCTTGACCAGCTCGCCCAGGTGCGCGTCCACGTACGCGGCATCGATGGCGATGGTCTCGCCACCGCGATCAGGCGCTTCGTAGCTGAGCGAATCCAGCAGCCGCTCCAGTACCGTATGCAGGCGGCGTGCACCGATGTTCTCCTGGCGCTCGTTGACCTGGAAGGCGATTCCGGCAAGCCGGTCGATCGCATCGTCGCTGAAGGCGATGTTCACGCCTTCGGTGGCCAGCAGCGCTTCGTACTGCTTGGTCAGCGCGGCCTTCGGCTCGGTCAGGATGCGCACGAAATCGGCCTTGGCCAGCGCGCCGAGTTCAACGCGGATCGGGAAGCGGCCCTGCAGTTCGGGAATCAGGTCGCTGGGCTTTGCCAGGTGGAACGCGCCGGAAGCGATGAACAGGATGTGGTCGGTCTTCACCGTGCCGTACTTGGTGGAGACGTTGGAGCCCTCCACCAGCGGCAGCAGGTCGCGCTGCACGCCTTCGCGCGACACATCGCCACCAGACGAGCCTGCATCACCGCGCTTTGCGACCTTGTCGATCTCGTCGATGAAGACGATGCCGTGCTGCTCGCAGGCCTCGATCGCCGCGCTGCGGATATCGTCCTCATTGACGAGCTTGCCGGCTTCCTCTTCAAGCAGCAGCGGACGCGCGGCCTTGATGGTCAGCGTGCGCTTGCTGGACTTGCTGCCGCCGAGGTTGGCGAACATCGAACGCAGCTGCTGGCCCATCTCCTCCATGCCTGGCGGCGTCATGATGTCCATGCTGACGTTGGCGGCAATGTCCAGTTCGATCTCGCGATCGTCGAGCTCGCCATTGCGCAGCATGCGGCGGAACTTGATGCGGGTGTCGTTGTCCTGCGCGGAGGGCTCGTTGCGCGCGGCTTCCGGGTCGAAGCCGATACCGCCGCTGCGGCGCGGCAGCAGCGCGTCCAGGATGCGGTCCTCGGCGCGCTCCTCGGCCTGGGTGCGCACGCGCACCTTGGCCTGTTCGCGGTACAGCTTGACCGCGGTGTCGGCGAGGTCGCGGATGATCTGCTCGACGTCCTTGCCGACATAGCCGACCTCGGTGAAGCGGGTGGCTTCGACCTTGACGAAGGGCGCATTGGCCAACGTGGCCAGGCGGCGCGCGATCTCGGTCTTGCCGACGCCGGTCGGGCCGATCATCAGGATGTTCTTGGGCATGACCTCGTCGCGCAGTTCGGCCGGAAGCTGCATGCGGCGCCAGCGGTTGCGCAGCGCGATGGCGACGGCGCGCTTGGCATCATGCTGGCCGACGATGTGGCGGTCCAGCTCCTGGACGATCTCGCGCGGGGTCATGGTGGCGGAAGAAACTTCGATCTTGTGCGGCATGGGGGGGCTCACGTGATGACGGGAGGGTGCCTCGGTTGAGCCGACCCAGGGTCGGCTGCAGGCATCGGACAGGCGTGGCGCGGCGTTACAGCTCTTCGACCACCACGTTGCGGTTGGTGTAGATGCAGATGTCGCCGGCGATGCCGATCGCTTCGCTGGCAATGCTGCGCGCGTCCAGTCCGGTATGCGCCATCAGCGCGCGGGCCGCGGCCAACGCGTAGGAGCCGCCGGAGCCGATGGCGATGATGCCGTCCTCCGGCTCGATGACATCGCCGGTGCCGCTGATGATCAGCGAGGTTTCCTTGTCGGCCACGGCCAACAGGGCCTCAAGCTTGCCGAGGCGGCGCTCGGTGCGCCAGTCCTTGGCCAGCTCGACGGCGGCGCGCTGCAGCTGGCCGTGCTTCTCCAGCTTGGCCTCGAACAGTTCGAACAGAGTGAAGGCATCGGCGGCGGCACCCGCGAAGCCGGCCAGCACCTGGCCGTCGCGGCCGAGCCGACGCACCTTGCGCGCGTTGCCCTTCATCACCGTGTGACCAAGCGTGACCTGGCCGTCGCCGGCGATGGCCACGTGTTCGCCGCGGCGCACGCAGACGATGGTGGTGGCGTGGAATACGTTGGGGTTCTGACTGGGATCCATGGTGCCTCCGGGGTATCACAGCCAGAGGTGGGGTCATCCCCGCTGCCTTCAACCCGGCACCGCACGGCGTTCAGCAGCGCGGCCGCGCGGTGCCCGCCAGTGGCCAGCCGCGTCCTTCACGGATACACGAGCACGTACTCCACGTGCGCGGCCACCGTGCCGGGCGTGGCTGCTCCGGTGGCGTGGTAACTGGCGAACCAGGACAGCACGCCGATGCCGGTGGGGTCGATCGGGACGATCTGCGTATTCGCATTGCTGTTCAGGTCGATGTCTTCCTGCAGCTTGTTCTGCACCACCACGTCGACGTGGTCCGCGCTGCCCTGGTTGGACAGCCGGCCGGCGGGGTTGTTGTCGCCGGCATTGCGGAACAGTGCCTGCACGTTCTGCATCCGGCATGGCCGCTCGCCCGACCCGACCACCACGTGGAACGGAATGGCCGCACCGCGCTGTCCGGCGCTGGCCAGCGAGTAACGGTTGATGCTGGGCAGCACCACGGTGAAGTCGCTTCCACTGATCGGCCCGTTGCCGATGGGCGCCACCACGCAGGTATCGCTGGTCACTTCACCGGCAAACGTGACGGTACCCGGCTGCGCGTGCGCGATGGCGGGCAGGACCAGGGAGGGAAGGATGAGTGCGGCGACCAGGGCGGTTTTCAAGGGGCATCTCCTGCGGGTTCGGCGTGCCTGCACCGGCGTTGCCGGCGGCACGGGCTCGATGGGCGCATGAACATATACGCGTGGCCGCCGCGGAGGGTCGTCCGCCGGGCATCCACGCATATGTTCGCGCCGGGCCGACGAAACCTGCGTCAACCACTGTCGTTGCGCTCCGGTAACAGCCGCATGCAGCGCCGCGCCTGCCACGTCGGCGCGGCCCGGACGCGACGCTGGCTATTCCCCGTCCGCGCTGCCGGTCGCGCGCCGGCGCCTGGCGCGCGGATGCGCGGCGTCGTACACCTTGGCCAGGTGCTGGAAATCCAGATGGGTGTAGATCTGCGTGGTGGCGATGTCGGCGTGTCCGAGCAGTTCCTGCACGCCGCGCAGGTCGCCGGACGATTCGAGGATATGGCTGGCGAAGCTGTGCCGCAGCATGTGCGGGTGCACGTGCTTGAACAGGCCCTGGCGTTGCGCCAGCTGCTTGATGCGCACCTGCACGGCACGCTGGCTGATCGGGCCATTGCGGCCGGGAAACACCGGCGCGGTGGCGGTGTCCGGCGTTTCCCTGCGCCATTCCAGCAGCGCCTGGCGCGCCGGACGGCCGAACGGGACCCGGCGCTGGCGGTTGCCCTTGCCGAGCACGTTGACCAGGCCGCTGTCGAAATCCAGGTCGCGCCAGGTCAGCGCACACAACTCGCTCAGGCGCAGGCCCGAAGAATAGAACAGCTCCAGCAGCGCGCGATCGCGCCGGCCAAGCTCGCCCTCGGCCGGCAGCTCGACCAGCCGTACCGCTTCATCGGCGTCGAGCACCTGCGGCAGCCGGCGCGGTGCGCGTGGCGCCTTCAGGCCCAGCGTGGGATCGGTGGCGAGGCGACCGTGCCGCAGCTGCCACGCGTAATAGCCGCGGCAGGCCGACAGGCGTCGCTGCAGGCTTTTCGGCGACAGCCCACGGCGATGTTCGTCGGCGATGAATGCCCGCAGCTGTTCGCCACCCAGTGCGTCCACGCCGGTATCGCGCGCCTGCGCCCACTGCTGCAGCGCGTCGAGGTCGCGGCGGTAGGCATCCAGCGTGTGCGCCGACATGCGGCGCTCCACCGCCATGTACTGCAGGAATGCCGGCACCGCGTCGGTGGCCATGGTCGTTCAGTCCGTCCGGCCGTGGTCCGGACTGGCCTGGGTGTAGCGTTGCAGCGCCACGACCAGCGCCTCGCCCATCATGCGCAGGAACAGCGTGCCCATGCCCGGATAGAAGCGGTTCGGATCATGGCTGCCCACTGCGATCAGGCCGATACCCGGCAACGGCAGCAGCGCGGTGGTCTGGATCTCGCCGGCGCGGTCGCCGTACAGCACGGCGTTCTTCTCCGGCTGCAGGCGGCCACAGATCGGCTCGCCGTCCTTCAGGCAATCATCGAACGGGCGCAGCAACGGGCTGCCGGCGGGAACCACCTGCAACCACGACGCCTGCTCCAGCCCCTCCACCGGCGCGTGCACGACCAGCCGCACCATGTCGCCGGCGAAGTCCTCCTCCAGCGATGCCGCCATCGCGCGCAGCGTGCCGGCCGCGCTGTCCTGCTTCATCAGCGCCAGCGCCAGCTGGTGGGTACGCACCGCCAGGCGCTCGTTGACCTGCGCGGTGTGGGCCAGATCGCCCAGCCGCCGCGACAGCTCGCGGTTCTTGTCGCGCAGCACATCCAGCTGGTAGCTGGCCAGCGACGCGGTGGGGCCGTCGTCGCGCGGCACCATCAGGGTCAGCGCCAGGTCCGGGAACTGCTTGAGGAACTCCGGATGACGCCGCAGCCAGGCCGCGACTTCATGGCCGGCGAGTTTTTCCTGCGTGCCGCTCATGCGCTCCACTCCCCTTCAAAGACGAATGCGGTCGGTCCGGACATCACCACCGGGTGGCCCTCGCCCTTCCACTGGATGCGCAGTTCCCCACCGCGCAGGGACACACGCGCTTCGCTGGCCAGGCGGCCGCGCTGCATCAGCGATACCGCCGCCGCGCAGGCACCGCTGCCGCAGGCCAGGGTCTCACCAACACCGCGCTCATAGACGCGCAGGCGGACATGATCCGGTTCCAGCACCTGCGCGAAACCGACGTTCACCGATTCCGGGAACGACGCGTGCTGCTGCAGCAGCGGCCCGAGGCGCTCCACCGGTGCAGCATCGACCAGGCCGACTTCGATCACCGCGTGCGGGTTGCCCATCGACACCGCGCCGAAACGCACCGTTTCACCCTGCAGCGGCAACTGGTACTCCCCGCGCGGGTGGGCGAAGCCGATCAGTGGAATGCGCTGCGGCTCGAACCCCGGCACGCCCATCTCCACCGCGAACTGGCCGTTGCCCAGATCCTGCACGGCATGCGTGGCCAGCGGGCTGTCGATGCGGAAGGCGGTGCCCTGGACCTCTCCGGCGCGTACCAGCCACGCGGCCACGCAGCGTGCCCCGTTGCCGCATTGCTGCGAAGCCGAGCCATCCGCGTTCCAGATCCGGTACGACGCCACGGCCTCCTGGCTGCGCGGCGCCTCGATGGTGATGATCTGGTCGCAGCCGACGCCGGTATGGCGATCGGCCAGCCGGGAAGCCAGCGCGGGCGTCGGTGGCGGCGTACCGTCGCGCAGGTCGATCATCACGAAGTCATTGCCGGCGCCGTGCATCTTGCTGAAACGCAGGGCCCCGTCCAGCGCCTTACTCATCCGCGTCGCCGCTGCCGTCATCGATCTGCGGCGTGACCGGATCCGGCACGCTGGCCGGGTTGCCGGCGTCGGTATCCTGGTTCGCCGGCGGCGTATCGTCCTGCCGCTGGCCCTCGTCGGTGGCCGGATCGACGGCGGGCTCGACCACCTCTTCCACCGGCACCGGGTTCTGCGGCATGACCAGCGGGCCCTTGTTGCCACACGCGCTGAGGAACAGCAGCGCGGAAGCTGCCAGCGGAATCAGGATCAGGTTTCGGCGGGAATTCTTCATGCCCCGAGTATAGCCATTGCCGTGTAAACGGTAGCGCCGGGTTGCGCCCGGCGCTACGGCGTGGCGTCCGCCATCGCGGCCGTTCAGCCATCCGCCGGCGGCAGTGGACGACTCCACAACCAGATCGCCACCACGGTCATGCTGCCGATTGACAGCCATTTCACCCATGCGATCGGCACGCACCACAGCATGATGCCCGCGCACACCGCCATGGTCAGCGTGGCCATCCACTTGCCGTAACGGCTGACCGCGCCGTGCGCCTGCCAGTTGCGGATCGCCGGGCCGAAGCGCGGATGCTGCAGCAGCCAGTTGTGCAGGCGCTCCGAGCCGCGCGAGGCGGCCCAGGCCGAGATCAGGATGAACACGGTGGTCGGCAACCCCGGCACGAAGATGCCGACGATGCCGGTGCCAAGGCTGGCATAGGCCAGCAGCCACCACGCCCACTTGAAGCGGACCGGGCGGGCCGGCACCGGGGCATCGCTGGCAGCAGGGCGGTCGGGCAGGGTCATGGCAACGAGAATAGCGATTCCTGGCGCCGGGCTGTGCCCGGCTGGCGGCTCACGCGGTTGCCGGGCAGCGCCCGGCACCACACGACATCACGGGCTGCTGATACCCAGCTGGTCCAGCACGAACGCATACGATTCGGCCAGCTCCTGGTACCGACGGAAGCGCCCGGACTTGCCACCGTGGCCGGCCTCCATATTGGTGCGGAACACGATCGGATGACGGCCGGTGTTGTCGTCGCGCAGCCTGGCCACCCACTTGGCCGGCTCCCAGTACTGCACCTGCGAATCCCACAGCCCGGTGCCCACGAACAGCGCCGGGTAATCCTGCCGGACCACGTTGTCGTAGGGCGAGTACTTCAGCATGTACTCGTAGAACGGCTGCTGTTCCGGGTTGCCCCACTCGTCGTACTCATTGGTGGTCAGCGGGATGCTGGCATCGAGCATGGTCGTCACCACGTCCACGAACGGCACCTGCGCCACCATCACCCGGTAGTCCTGCGGCGCCTGGTTGGCGACCGCGCCCATCAGCAGGCCGCCGGCGCTGCCACCGGACGCGGCCACGCGGTCCTTCGCCGCCCAGCCCTGCGCCACCAGCCCGCGGGTGACATCGATGAAGTCATTGAAGGTGTTCTGCTTGTGCAGCAGCTTGCCGGTTTCGTACCAGTCGCGGCCCATTTCCTGGCCACCGCGGATATGCGCGATGGCATACACCACGCCACGGTCGAGCAGGCTGACCGCGGTCTGGTTGAAATACGGATCCATCGACATGCCGTAGCTGCCGTAGGCGTACTGGAACAGTGCGCCGCTGCCATCCTTCTCGAAGCCCTTGCGATATACCAGCGACACCGGCACCTTAACCCCGTCGCGCGCGGTGATCCAGACGCGCTCGGTTTCATACTTCGACGCGTCGTAGCCGATCACCGGCTGCTGCTTCAGCTGGCGGCGTTCGCCGCTCTGCGTGTTGAGCTCGTACACCGTGGTCGGGGTGGTCATCGAGGTATACGCATAGCGCAGCCACGGCGTATCGGCCTCGGTGTTGTCGCCCAGGCCCATCGAATACGCCGGCTCATCGGCCTTCACATAGTCGGTGCGGCCGTCCTTGAACAGCAGGCGGATGCGCTCCAGGCCCTCGGAACGTTCGGCGACCGCACTGAAGCCATCGAACAACTCGAAACCTTCGATGTAGACCTGCGGATCATGTGCGATCCAGTCCTTCCACTGCGCCCGCGACGTGGCGTCGGTCGGCGCGGTGACCAGCTTGAAGTTCTTCGCCCCGTCATTGGTGCGGATCACCCAGCGGCCATCGAAATGGTCGGCGTCGTACTCCACGTCGCGCTGGCGCGGCGCCAGCACGGTGAACTGCGAGGGGTCGCTGGCCGGGGCATAGCGCTCTTCGGAGGTCACCGTGCTGTGCAGGCCGATGGTGATGAAGCGATCGTCGCGGGTGCGGCCGATGCCCATGTAGAAGCTGTCGTCGTCCTCTTCGTAGACCACCACATCGGCGCTGGCCGGCGTGCCCAGCACGTGTTTCTTCACCCTGACGGTGAGCAGCGTTTCCGGATCGTTCTCCACGTACAGCACGGTGCGGTTGTCATCGGCCCACACCACGTTGCCGGAGGTGCCGGTAATCGTATCCGGCAGTACCTGCCCGGTGCGCAGGTCCTTGAAGCGGACCGTGTACTGGCGGCGGCCGACATCATCGTCGGCCCATGCCAGCAGCTGGTTGTCCTGGCTGACCTCCATCGTGCCGACGTTGAAATAGCCCTTGCCCGCGGCCATCCGGTTCACGTCCAGCAGGATTTCCTCGGCCGCCTGCATGTCGCCCTTGCGGCGCGCGTGGATCGGATAGTCCTGGCCGGTCTCGAACCGGGTGTAGTACCAGTAACCGCGTTCGCGCGCCGGAACGCTGGAGTCGTCCTGCTTGATGCGGGCGACGATCTCCTTGTACAGCGTGTCCTGCAGCGGCTTGAGCGGTGCCATCAACTGGTCGGTATAGGCGTTCTCGGCCTGCAGGTAGGCCAGCATCGCCTTGTCTTCGCGCTTGTCGTCGCGCAGCCAGTAGTAATCGTCGTTGCGGGTGGCGCCGAACGGGGCCTTGACCACGTGCGGACGCTTTTCGACGTCCGGCGGGACGGGCGCAGTGGCGGCATGGGTGGTGGTGGTCATCAGGCTCGCAAGCAGCAGGCAAAGGGTGGGTTTCATGAGATTGGGCTCCTGGCGCGGTAATGCAACGGCTTCCTTGTCGGTCCAGTCTGTGCGGGCGTGACGGCAGGAGCAAGCCTGTCGGTGGTCACGGGTCTACCATGGACGCATGGATACCCCGCCCTTGCCCGCCGCCTACAGCCGGCGCAGCCATGAAATCGCCCCGTTCCACGTGATGTCCCTGCTGGCCCGCGCGCAGGCGCTGGAGCAGGCCGGCCACGATGTGATCCACTTGGAGATCGGCGAGCCCGACTTCACCACCGCCGGTCCGGTGGTCCGTGCCGGCCAGGCCGCGCTGGCGGCCGGACATACCCGCTACACCGCCGCGCGTGGCCTGCCCGCCCTGCGCGAAGCAATCTCCGGTTTCTACCGCAGTCATTACCAGCTGCAGATCGATCCCGAACGCATCCTGGTCACGCCGGGGGGATCGGGCGCGCTGCTGCTGGCCAGCAGCCTGCTGGTGGATCCGGGCCGGCATTGGCTGCTCGCCGATCCGGGCTATCCCTGCAACCGGCATTTCCTGCGCCTGGTGGAAGGTGCCGCGCAGCTGGTACCGGTGGATGCCGGCACTGCCTACCAGCTGACGCCCACGCTGGTGGAGGCGCACTGGAACGCCGACAGCGTCGGTGCGCTGGTGGCCTCCCCGGCCAACCCGACCGGCACCGTGCTGTCGGCAAACGAACTGGCTGCGCTGTCACGCGTACTCCATGCGCGTGGCGGACACCTGGTGGTGGACGAGATCTACCACGGGCTCACCTACGGCATGGACGCAGCGAGCGTGCTGCAGGTAGACGACAGCGCGTTCGTGCTGAACAGTTTCTCCAAGTACTTCGGCATGACCGGCTGGCGACTGGGCTGGCTGGTGGCGCCGCCAGCGGCCGTGCCGGAGCTGGAGAAACTGGCGCAGAACCTGTACATCAGCGCTTCGAGCATCGCCCAGCATGCGGCGCTGGCCTGCTTCACCGACGAAGCGACGGAGATCTTCGAACAGCGTCGCGAAGCCTTCCGGCAACGCCGCGACTTCCTGCTGCCGGCGTTGCGCGAACTCGGTTTCCGCATCGAGGTGGAACCGCAGGGCGCGTTCTACCTGTATGCCGATGTCAGTGCGTTCACCGATGACGCGCAGGCGTTCTGCGCGCACTTCCTGGAAACCGAGCACGTGGCGTTCACCCCCGGGCTGGATTTCGGATTCCATCGCGCCACCCAGCATGTGCGGCTGGCCTATACGCAGGAAATCCCGCGCCTGCAGCAGGCGGTCGAGCGCATCGCGCGCGGCCTGCGCAGCTGGCAGGGGTGAGGCCGCCCTGGTGGCTTGCCTTGGTGGGTGACGACCAACGGTCGTCACCCACCCCACTTCCAGCCCCCGGAACTACTTGCCGCCCAGGCGCTCCCACAGGAAGCTGTAGGCCAGCGCCTGCATGTGCGCGGCCTGCGCGTTGTTCGCCGCACCGCCGTGGCCGCCTTCGATGTTCTCGTAGTAGGTCACGTCCTTGCCGGCCTCGATCATCTTCGCCGCCATCTTGCGGGCGTGGCCCGGATGCACGCGGTCATCGCGCGTGGAGGTGGTGAACAGCACCGGCGGATAGGTCTTCTTCGCATCGAACAGGTGGTACGGCGAGAAGGTCTGGATGAAGTCCCAGTCAGCGGTGTCCGGATTGCCATACTCGGCCATCCAGGACGCACCGGCCAGCAAATGGCTGTAGCGCTTCATGTCCAGCAGCGGGACCTGCACCACCACCGCGCCGAACAGTTCCGGATACTGGGTCAGCATGTTGCCGGTAAGCAGGCCACCGTTGCTGCCGCCCTGCACGCCCAGGCGCCTGGCCGAGGTGATCTTCCGCTTCACCAGGTCCTGCGCCACCGCGGCCATGTCTTCATAGGCCTTGTGGCGGTTCTGCTTCAGCGCCGCCTGGTGCCAGCGCGGTCCATACTCGCCGCCGCCACGGATGTTGGCCACCACGTAGACGCCGCCCTTCTCCAGCCACGCGCGGCCCATGCCACCGGAATAGTTCGGGGTCAGCGAGATCTCGAAGCCACCGTAGCCATACAGCAGGGTCGGGTTGCTGCCATCGAGGTTCATCGCCTTGTCGTGCACCACGAAGTACGGCACACGGGTACCATCCTCGCTGGTGGCGAAGTGCTGCTCGATCACCTTGCCTTCGGCGTTGAAGAATGCCGGCATGGTCTTCAGCACTTCCGGCTTCTGGCCGACCTCGGCAATGGCCAGCGTGGTGGGCGTCAGGTAGTCGGTTACCGTGACCCACACCGCATCACTGTCGTTGCTGTCCACCGCACCGACACCGATGGTGCCGAACGACGGCGCGCCGACGAATTCGCTCTTCTTCCAGCCGCTGGCATCCGGGGTCAGCACGCTCAGGCGGTTCTTCACGTCGTCCAGGACATTCAGCACCACGTGGTTCTTCGTCCACACCGCACCCGCCAGGGAAGTGGTATCGGTGGGCGCGAACAGCACCTCGAAATCCCGCTTGCCGGCCAGGAAATCATCCAGTCGGGTCGCCAGCAGCGAACCAGCAGCGTAGGTGGTGCCACCCACCGTCCACGGCTCGCGCAGTTCCAGGCTCAGCCACTGCCTGTGCAGGCCCTTCTCGGCCGAGTTCGGCGCATCGATCTTCACCAGCGTACCGTCGTCGCCGCGCAGGTACAGTTCGTTGTTGTAGAACGCCAGCGTACGGCTGACCAGGTTGCGCTCGAACCCCGGGGTATCGTCGTGGATGGCCGCGATGTACATGTCTTCCGGCTTGCCTTCATACACCACCTCGGCCGAGGCCATCGGCGTGCCGCGCTTCCACAGCCTGGCCACGCGCGGGTAGCCTGAGGTGGTCATCGAGCCATCGCCGAAATCGGTGTAGACGAACACCGTATCGCGGTCGATCCAGCCCAGGCCCCCCTTGGATTCGGGACGGAAGAAGCCGTCCTTGATCCAGGTCCTGCTGGCGAGGTCGAATTCGCGGGTGACGTCGGCGTCGGCGCCGCCGCGCGACAACGCGATCAGGCAGCGCGCGTAATCCGGACGCAGGCAGTCGGCGCCGTGCCAGACCCAGTTCTCGCCCTCGGCTTTGTTCAGCGCATCCAGGTCGAGCACGGTTTCCCACTTCGGCGACGGCTTGCGGTACTCGGCCAGCGTGGTCCGGCGCCATACGCCGCGCTCGTGCTGCCTGTCCTTCCAGAAGTTGTAGTAATGGTCGCCGATCTTCTCCACGCCGGGGATCTTGGCGTCCGAATCCAGCACCTCGCGGATGCTGGATTCCATCTGCCTGAACGCCGGCGTCTGCGCCAGCCGCGCCTCGGACTTTGCGTTCTGTTGCCTGACCCACGCCAGCGGCTTGTCCCCCCCCACGTCCTCGAGCCACGCGTAAGGATCGGCGGGCGAAGTCTCAGCGGCCATGGCGGTTGTCCACGGGGCGGTCATGATGCCGGCCAGCAGGCAGGCGGAGGCGAGTCGCGACATTGCGGTTCCTTGCGGTCATAAGCGCCGAACGCTAGCACACGGGCCAGCGCCAGCCCCCGTGTCGAAGGTCAGGCCGCCCGCGGCAGCGATGCCACGATCGCCGGACGCCTGGCCGTGCGCGGTGCACGGCGACGCGCCTGGACCCGTCGCCGCGGCCAGCGCGGCAGCGGAAAGCGCAGCACGGCCCACCACGACACCAGCGGCATGCCCAGCAGCCATAGCGGCAGCCAGCCCAGCCATTGGCTGTGTCCGCGCGCGGCCGGCCACACCAGCACCATGGCCAGGCCGGCCAGCGCGGCATGCCTGACCCAGCGCAGCAGCCGCGGATCGGGACCTGGACGATCGGATGAAACACAGGCAGGCAAAGGGCGGCGCATGGGACTCTCCAGTCGTGGCAGGGACGATGCGGACACTTTGCCGACGAGGTTTCTCACAGGCTGCGACACATCGCAGCCGGATGCCATTGACGGATCCCTCGCGCGCGTTCGACCATGCTGCTGCATGCCCTGTCCGGAGCCCGCTGTACCATGCTTTCGATCCGACCGATGTGCGCCATCCTGTTGTCCGCCCTGCTGGCCGGCCCCGCGCTGGCCGCCGTGGAACCTGCTGCCACCCCATCCACCGGGGCGACGGCCGACCGGGGCGATCCCGATGCGCCGGTGGACCTGAAGCGGTTCATGGGCACCTGGTACGTCATTGGACGCGTACCGAACTTCGTCGAACGCGGGCACGTCGCCAGCATCAACGAATACACCCTGCGCGGTGCGCAGAAGGTCGGCATCGTGTACCGCTTCCGCGACGGCTTCGATGAACCGTTGCAGGAAATCAAGGCCCGTGCGAGCGTTGACGAAGACAGCGGCAACCACGACTGGCGCACCTGGTTCTACCGCGTGGTGCCGACCAACTCGCGCGTGCTGGAAGTGGCGCCGGACTATTCCTGGGCGCTGATCGGCTATCCGGGCCGCGAGATGGCGTGGATCTTCGCGCGCCAGCCGGACATGGACAACGCCCTGTACAAGCAGCTGGCCGAACGCCTGCGCGACGAGTACGGCGTGAACACCGACAAGCTCAAGCGCGTGCCGCAACACCGCAACCAGGTGGACCGGCTCGGTTTCGAAGTCCCGAACAAGCGCTGACGTCCGATGCGCCGGGCCGGGCCGGGCCCTGCCCGGCTTCGGAACAGTCGATGCTGTGGCCGGGCAGCGCCCGGCCCTACCTGCTCAACGGCGCGTGTAATGCGCGACCAGGCGGTCGCCGAGCATCTGCAGCAGCTGCACCAGCACCAGCAGCAGGACCACGGTGACCAGTGCGACATCGGTATGCGAACGCTGGTAGCCATCGCGGAACGCCAGGTCGCCCAGCCCGCCGGAACCGATCGCACCGCCCATCGCGGTAAAGCCGATCAGGGCCACCGTGGTCACGGTGGCACCGGCGATCAGGCCCGGTCGCGCTTCCGGCAGCAGCACCCTCGTCACCAGTTGCCAGGTGGTGGCACCCATCGCCTGGGTCGCCTCGATCACGCCGCGGTCCACTTCACGCAACGCGGTTTCCACCAGACGCGCGTAGAACGGTGCCGCACCGATCACCAACGGTACGATCGCGCCGCGCACGCCAAGCGAGGTGCCCATCATCGCCAGCGTCACCGGGATCAGCACGATCATCAGGATGATGAAAGGCACTGAACGCAGCAGGTTCACCAGCAGCGCCAGCACGCCGTACAACGCGGGCCGGCGCTTCATCTGCGGCGCGCCGAACAGGTACAGCAGCACGCCCAGCGGCAAGCCGATGGCCAGGGTCAACGGCAGCGAACCGGCGAGCATCAACAGGGTATCGACCGTGGCCTGGCCGATGTCGGCCCACTTGCCCGCATCCAGGTGGCGGAAGAAACCGCCGGCAGTCGCGACGATCATCGGCGCAGTTCCTCCACATGTACGCCGGCGCGGGCGAATGCCTGCTGCGCGGCCGACTGGTCGCCGCCGACCAGCGATACGATCAGCTGTCCGTACGGGGTGTCCTTGATGCGGTCGATGCGGCCGGACAGGATGTTGTAGTCCACGCCGGTCTCCCGCGCGACGCTGCCGAGCAGCGGCTGGTAGGTGTCGCCGCCGAGGAAGGTCAAGCGCACGATGCGCCCGTCGACCGCATCGAAATCGCGATGCAGCTCGCCTTCGTCCACGTGCTCGGACTCGCTGACGAAGCGTCGCGTGGTCGGATGTCGTGGATGCAGGAACACGTCGGTGACGGCTCCGCTCTCCACCATGTGGCCGGCGTCGAGTACCGCCACGCGGTCGCAGACACGCCGGATCACGTCCATTTCGTGGGTGATGAGGACGATGGTCAGGCCGAGCTCGCGATTGATCTTCGCCAGCAGCGCCAGCACCGAGGCGGTGGTCTGCGGATCCAGCGCACTGGTCGCTTCATCGCACAGCAGGATCTGCGGGCCGGTCGCCAGCGCGCGCGCGATGCCCACGCGCTGCTTCTGGCCACCGGACAGCTGCGCCGGATACTTGCCGGCATGGTCCTGCAGGCCGACCGTCCGCAGCAGCTCGGCCACGCGCACGTCGATCTCCGCGCGCGGTGTGCCGGCCAGCTCCAGAGGGAACGCGACATTGGCGGCCACGGTGCGCGAGGACAGCAGGTTGAAGTGCTGGAAGATCATGCCGATCCGCCTGCGCAGTGCACGCAGCCCGTCGGCATCCAGTGCGGTCACGTCTTCGCCACCGATCAGCAGGCGACCGCCGCTGGGTTCCTCCAGGCGGTTGATCATGCGGATCAGGGTCGACTTGCCGGCGCCGGAATGGCCGATGATGCCGAACACCTCGCCGGCCTCGATGGTCAGGTCGAGCGGCTGCAGCGCACTGACGGCGCGGCCGGCCACGGCATAGGATTTGTGCAGGCGCTGGAACTCGATCACGGGGTCGGCTCACCAGGGGGCGGCGGGAGGGGGCGTGCAGCCTAGCAGTGCAGGCGCTCGTGCGCCCATACCGGAAGGCAGAATGATATGCCGTTTGCTACTACAACGCCGCTTGCCAATGAGCGGCGGATGGCAGCGTCCGGGCAATCCAGCGCGGCAGACTCGCCATTCCCCATCGCTCCCCGGAGCCTGCCGCGATGCCAGTGAGCGCCTCTTGCCGAAGCCCCGCCTGCCCGCCTCCGCCCGCCCTGCAGGTGCCTGTCGCAGCACTCCCCGCACCGACCACATCGGGTGCGGGACAGCCGACGGGGACGTTACGGGGCGTGGGCAACATGCCGGGCTCCACTGAGGCCATTCTCCCGACTCGCGCACCAGGAAAATCGCCACCGGGTGCGGCAGGCACGCTGCTGTACTCCTGTCCTGATGCGGCACGGCTGTTCCTGGCGGGCGCTGCGCGGGACCATGGCAGCCACGCAGCGCAGGACGTCCTGTTTGACACCCTGTTACGGCACCAGGATGCAGTCCGGCACGTCGACGGCTTCATCGCCACGCGGGGGGCGGCGGCGCACGCAGCATTGTCGCGTCGCGTGGCTGAGCGGGCACCGTGGATCTCCACCGCGGAAGTATTCGATCGCCATGCCACGCCGCGCGCGATACGCGATTTCGACCGCACGGAGTGCCGCCGCGACGCCCACGGCATCGGCCCGCGGGCTGACCGCGCCCAGGCGTTGCAGACGACGACTGATCGCTTTCCGCCGGTGCCGTCTGCCTGCCGGAATACCCGGGGACTGAGGGTGCGCGGCCCGGTACAGGCGGCCACGGCGGCGCTGCTCTGCGCGGCATGGTTCCCAGCCGCTCGTGCGGCGTCCGGCGATGCGTCCGGACCGCTCATATCGGCCAGCGCGCTGCCCACCCTTGGCTCGCTCCGCGCTCCCGGCCATGCCCGGCTGATGGTGGCGGCGGGCTCCGCGCTTGCCCTCACCGGCACAACCGTCTGGGCAGGAATGAGCCTGTGGCGGGATCCCGAAGTGCCCTCGGCCGGTGCCACCGCCGAGGGTACGCCCACTGCCGGTGACGAGCCTGCCACCGCCGCACTGCGGTATCTCTCCCAGCATGAGGGCCTCGATGGAGAAAACCTGCTCGACAGCCTGCTCTGGCGATTGACAGGCAACGGACGATCCTCCGATGGCTGGAGGGCGGAGGGAGGGCTGACGCGATCGTTTGCTCCCGGACAGGCCGACGCACTGATGGCCATCGTCGGCGACGAGGAGCTCTCGCTGGATACCTGGCTGGCGGACGTTCTCCAGCCGCACCCCATGGCAGCAGCAATGCAGAGCGCTGCAGCCTCCTTGCACCGCCCGGTGCGCAGCGCGGCGGCATCGGGAGGGGCACAGGTGACCGCATGTCGTGCCATCGCCCCTGGTTCGCAGTCGCTTGCTTCCGTTGCCGCCGCCATCACCGGCCTGACCCGGACCGATGCGCTGGACCAGGTGCCTGGGCGCGACCTTGCGGCGTTCGCTGGCTGCCTGACCAACCTGCAGGCCTCCCTGCGACGCAGGAAGGACGCGCTTACCGCGCAGAGGGAGGGTGCCCGCTGGGGCATCGGGGATCCGGTGGGACTGTTGGCATACACGCGCCAGGCAGGCCTGCAGCACCTGATCGAGCGCATCGCCCGCATGATGGAACAGGTGCGGAACGCCCGTGTCCATATCAACCGGCGCGTGACTTCGGTCGGCTGACCTGCACGCCGCCATGGCACGGGTCAGGGATGGTCGAGCGGCTTCGGTGGCTGGTGCCGGTTGACCCGTTCGCGATGCAGCAGGTACAGCCCGGAGGCCATGATGATCGCCGCCCCCGTCCACGTCCACGCATCGGGCAGCTGCTGCCAGAACATCACGTCCCACCCGATGACCCAGACCAGGCCGGTGTACTCCAGCGGTGCGATCAGCGAGGCCTCGCCAACCTGGAAGGCCCGCGTCAATGCGACCTGGCCCAGCGCGCCGGCCAGGCCCATGCCGGCCACCAGCGGCGCATCGGCCAGCCGCATCGCCACCCACTCGGGCCAGGCCAGCACGCCGGCGCCGATCGCCAGGATGACCAGGAACCAGACCACCATCGACTGCGAGGTATCGGTCCGGGTCAACAGGCTGACCGTGATCGCCGCGATCGCATAGGCGGTGGCCGCGGCCAGCACCATCAGGCCCGGGATGGAGATGAAACCATCCACCCCCGGCCGCAGGACCACGATCACCCCGAGCAGGCCGATGCCGATCGCCACCCAGCGTCGTGGGCCGACCCGTTCGCCCAGCAGCGGCACCGACAGCGCGGCGATCAGCAGCGGCGCCACGAAATAGATGCTGTAGGCGGTCGAAAGCGGCAGGTCGCGCAGCGCGAACACGAAGCAGCCGATCATCGCCATGCCGAGCAGGCCGCGCAGCAGGTGCAGGCCCCAGCGCCGCGGGATCAGCGAGCGCGGCCCGGCGCTGGCCAGCACCCACACCAGCACGAACGGCAGTGACGCCGCGCCACGCAGGAACGTCACCTGCAGCGAGGGATAACCCGCGGACAGCTGCTTCATCCCCGCGTCCATCAGCGAGAAACAGGCGACCGCGATGACCATCCAGGCCACCGCGCGCGAAGGGGAGCGTTGCAGGTCCATGCCGCATTATCGCGCCTGCGCCGGCAGCGTTCCAGAGCGGTTGGGTAGAATGGGCGCACCGATCACAGGAGTAGCCCATGCCCTCTTTCGACGTTGTTTCCGAAGTGGACAAGCACGAGTTGACCAATGCGGTCGACCAGGCCAACCGCGAACTCACCACGCGCTTCGACTTCAAGGGCGTGGACGCGAAATTCGAGCTGGAAGGCGATGTCATCTCGCAGTCCGCACCCAGCGATTTCCAGCTCAAGCAGATGACCGACATCCTGCGTGCGCGGATGGCGGCCCGCCAGATCGACACCAAGAGCCTGGATTTCGGCGATGTGGAAACCAACGTCGCCGGCGCGCGGCAGAAGATCACGGTCAAGCAGGGCATCGAACAGAAGATCGCCAAGCAGATCGCGGCGAAGCTGAAGGAAGCCAAGCTGAAGGTGGAAAGCCAGATCAACGGCGACAAGCTGCGCGTGACCGGCAAGAAGCGCGATGACCTGCAGGACGCCATCGCACTGCTGAAGAAGAGCGATTTCGAGCTGCCGCTGCAGTTCGACAATTTCCGCGATTGACCGGTAGAGCCGGCCCATGGCCGGCTGGATACCCGCCGGAGCCGATCGTGGATCGGCTCCGGCGGCACGGAGCGCGGCTGCCCGGCAGCAGCGCCTACAATGAGGGCCTGCCCCGCCAGCCACCGTGCCCGCCATGACCGATTCCACCGTGCCCACCGACACCCCACCGGTCGAGGACCCCATCGCCGCGACCCGCCTCTGGCTGGAACGCATCGTGATCGGCCTGAACCTGTGCCCGTTCGCCAAGGCCGTATACGTGAAGGAACAGGTGCGCTACGTGCTCAGCGACGCCACCACGCCGGAAGCGCTGGTCGAACAGCTGGCCGAGGAACTGGTGCTGCTGCGCGACACCCCCGTCGAACAGATCGACACCACGCTGATCGTGCATCCGCAGGTGCTCACGGATTTCCTCGATTACAACGATTTCCTCGACAACGCCGATGCCGCGGTCGAAGCGTTGGACCTGCAGGGCATCCTGCAGGTGGCCAGCTTCCATCCGGATTACCAGTTCGACGGGGTGGCCGCGGACGATGCCAGCAACTACACCAACCGCGCGCCATATCCCACGCTGCATCTGCTGCGCGAGGACAGCGTGGCGCGTGCGGTAGATGCCTTTCCCGATCCGGACGTGATCGTCGAGCGCAACATACAGACGCTGGACCGCATCGGTGTGGACGGCTGGTGGCGGCGGCTGCACGGGGAAGACCTGTCATGAGCATCGTGCCGGATATCGCAACGTGGCCGACCGCCCCGCTTGCCGGCAGGGTGGTGCTGGTTACCGGCGGTGCCAACGGCATCGGGCGTGGCATCGCGCAGGCGGTGCTGGGTGCCGGTGGCAGGGTGTTGATCGGCGACCTCGACGACGATGCCGGCAGGGACTGCCTGGCCAGCTGGAAGCGTGGCGATGATGCGGCATTCCGCAGGCTCGACATCACCCGCGAGCGCAGCGTGGCGGCGTTCGTCACCGCCGCGCTGGAGCGCTTTGGACGCATCGACGGGCTGGTGAACAACGCCGGCCTCGCCGCCGCGCATGGCACGCCGCTGGCGGAGATGGAATGGAGCGAGTGGCAACGCAGGCTGTCATCGCTGCACGGCGCCTTCCTGTGCAGCAAGCATGCGCTGCCGGCGCTGGCCCGGAGCGAAGGTGGCGGCGCGATCATCAACATCGCGTCCACCCGCGGGCACCAGTCCGAACCGCACGGTGAGGCGTATGCAGCGGCGAAAGGCGGCCTGCTGGCGATGACCCATGCGCTGGCGGCCAGCGCCGGGCCGCACGTTCGCACCAATGCCATCAGCCCCGGATGGATCGCGACCGGCGCCTGGCAGAACCCATCGCGCCGACGTACCGATACGCTGTCGAAAGCCGACCACGCGCAGCATCCGGCCGGCCGCGTGGGCCAGCCCGAGGACATCGGCGCCCTCGCGATCTACCTGCTGTCGAGCCTGTCCGGCTTCGTCACCGGGCAGGAGTTCGTCGTCGATGGCGGCATGACCCGGAAGATGATCTACGCCGAGTAACGGCCGGTCGCCGGCCGGCAGTTTCCATCACGCCATGCCGGCGTGGCGCAACAACGCATCGATGCTGGGTGCGCGGCCGCGGAAGGCCTGGAAATTGTCCGCGGCACTGCGGCTGCCACCACGCCCGAGGATTTCATCGCGGAAACGTGCACCGGTTTCGGCCAGCGCGCCCGGGGCTTCCTCGAACGCTGCGTAGGCATCGGCGCTCAGCACTTCGGCCCACTTGTAACTGTAGTAACCGGCCGCATAGCCGCCAGCGAATATATGGCTGAACTGATGCGGGAAGCGATTCCACGTCGGCGGACGGTTCACCGCCACTTCGTCGCGCACGCGTTCGAGCAGCGCCAGCACGGATTCCCGCGCCGGCTCGAAATCGCTGTGCAGCAGCATGTCGAACAGGCCGAACTCGAGCTGGCGCACGGTGGCCATGCCGCTCTGGAAATTGCGTGCGGCCAGCATCCTGTCGTACAGCGCGCGCGGCAACGGTTCGCCGCTGTCCACGTGTGCGGTCATGCCCTGCAGGTGCTCCCACTCCCAGCAGAAGTTCTCCATGAACTGGCTCGGCAGCTCCACCGCGTCCCATTCCACGCCGTTGATGCCGGCCACCCCCAGCTCGCCGACGCGGGTCAGCAGCTGGTGCAGGCCATGGCCCATTTCGTGGAACAGTGTGGTGACTTCGTTGTGGCTGAAGGTCGCCGGTCGGCCTTCATTGCCGCGGCCGAAGTTGCAGACCAGGTACACCAGCGGCGTCTGCACGCTGCCATCGGCGCGATCGCGGCGGTTGCGGCAGTCGTCCATCCACGCGCCACCGCGCTTGCCTTCGCGCGCATACGGATCGAGGTAGAACTGGCCGACCAGCTGCTCGTTGGCGTCCACCAGGCGGAAGAAGCGCACGTCCGGGTGCCAGACCGGCGCGATGTCCGGCTGCACGCGCAGCCCGTACAACCGCTCGATCACCGAGAACAGCCCGCCCAGCACCTTGGGCTCGGTGAAATACTGCTTCACGTCCTGCTCGGAATAGCTGTAGCGCGCCTGCTTCAGCTTGTCGGCCGCGTACGCCAGGTCCCAGGCCTGCAGCGTCTCCAGGCCGAGGTTGCCGCGCGCGAACTGCTCCAGTTCGCCACGATCCTGTTCCGCGAACGGCTTCGCGCGCTCCGCCAGGTCGCGCAGGAACGCCAGCACGTCGGCCGGATCCCGTGCCATCTTGGTGGCAATGGAATAGTCGGCATAGGAATCGAATCCCAGCAGGCTGGCCAGTTCGCCGCGCAGCGCGAGGATGCGGTCGATGTTGCCGCTGTTGTCCAGTGCGGCATCGCCGAATTCGGAAGCGCGCTGCGCGCTGGCCCGGTACAGCGTCGCGCGCAGCTCGCGGTCGTCGGCATACGTCTGCACCGGCAGGTAGCACGGCATCTGCAGCGTCAGCTTCCAGCCGGGCGTGCCGTCCTTTTCGGCGGCGTCACGCGCGGCCGCGCGTACATCGTCCGGCAGGCCGGCCAGTCGCGCCTCGTCTTCGACCACGAACGACCACGCATCGGTGGCGTCGAGCACATTCTGCGAGAACTTCGCCGACAGCGCCGACAGTTCTTCCTTGATCGCGCTGAAGCGCAGTTGCTGCTCCGGCGCCAGCGCGGCACCGCCCAGCCGGAAATCGCGCAGTGCATTGTCCAGCACCTTGCGCCGCGACGCATCGTAACCCCGGGCCTCATCGCTGTCGGCAAGCGCCTGGTACTGGCGGAACAGCGCCAGGTTCTGGCCGAGCGCGCTGCCGAATCGGGTGATCCGCGGCAGGTTCTGGTTGTAGGCCTCGCGCAGCGCCGGCGTGTTGACCACCGCCTGCAGGTGGTTGACCTGGCCCCATGCGCGCCACAGGCGTTCGGTCGCATCGTCGAGCGGCACCACGAAGGTTTCCCAGCGCACCGGCTGCACGGCTTCCGCGGCGGTGACCGCCGCCTCGGCAGCGGCCAGCAGCACGTCCAGCGCCGGGCCCACGTGTTCGGGGCGGATCTCGTCGAAGCGCGGCAGGCCGGAAAAATCGAGCAGCGGGTTGGCAGCGGTCATGGAAACTCCAGGGCAGGCGCCACGCGGCGTGGCATCAGCAGGGATATGGCGCCGGCGCCGCAGCAGCACAAGGGTCCATCACCTCCCCAGGACCGGCCGTCGGCCGGCGCGGCGCCCTGCCCGGCAGGCGCTCAGGACGCGTCCAGCATGCAGGTGGGCAACGGTGGAAAGGCCTCGCCGTCCAGCATGGCCGCCAGCTGCGCGTCGGCTCCCTGCACGTCGATACCGTGCCGCGCATACCACGACGGCTCGTAATAACTGTGCGCATAACGCTCGCCGCTGTCGCACAGGATGGTGACGATGCTTCCGCTGCGTCCGGCTTCGCGCAGCCACTGCGCGGCCTGCAGCACGCCGACGAAGTTGGTGCCGGTGGAACCGCCGACGCGGCGACCGAGGCTGGCGCTGACATGCCGCATCGCCGCCAGCGCCAGTGCGTCGGGCACCTTCACCATCGCGTCGATGCAGCTTGGGATGAAACTCGATTCCACCCGCGGCCGGCCGATGCCCTCCACCCGCGAGCCGCCCTCGCAGGTCAGGTCCTGCCAGGGTTCTCCCGCCACCGCGGCGCGGTAGCCATCGAAGAACACCGACACTTCCGGGTCCGCGCACAGGATGCGGGTCGCGTGCCGGCGATAACTGACGTAGCGCCCCAGGGTCGCGGCGGTACCGCCGGTGCCGGGGCCGCATACGATCCATTCCGGCACCGGATGCGGCTCTTCGGCCATCTGCTTGAAGATCGATTCGGCGATGTTGTTGTTCGCGCGCCAGTCGGTGGCCCGTTCGGCGTAGGTGAACTGATCCATGAAATGCCCGCCGGTCTCGCGCGCCAGTTTCTCCGAATCGGCATTGAGATCGCAGGCACGCTCGACCAGATGGCAACGCCCACCATGGAACTCGATGGCAGCGATCTTCTCCGGCGAGGTGCTGGCCGGCATCACCGCAATGAACGGCAGGCCCAGCAGCCGCGCGAAATAGGCTTCGGATACCGCAGTGGAACCGCTGGATGCTTCGATCACCGGCCGTCCTTCGCGCAGCCAGCCGTTGGCCAGCGCATACAGGAACAGCGAGCGCGCCAGCCGATGCTTCAGGCTGCCGGTGGGGTGGCTGGATTCATCCTTGAAGTACAGGTCGATGCCCGCGAATCCAGGCAGAGCCATCGGAATCAGGTGGGTATCGGCCGAGCGGTTGAAATCGGCTTCGATCTTGCGGATGGCGGCAGCCACCCATTCGCGCTGCGACATGGCGGAATCGTTGTCCGTGTGGAACGTGGCGGTGCGTTCATTCTACGACGACGTGTCGCGATCCGCCCGTCGGTAGAATGGCGGCATCCGGCCTCAGCGCCCGCTTTACAGGAATGCCCATGACTCTTGCCTCCCTGCAGCACGTCCCCGGCGTCGCGGCCCAGCCCCCGGCCGAGACCGCCGGGTTCGTGTTCAACCACACCATGCTGCGCGTGAAGGACATCACCGCCTCCCTGGATTTCTATACCCGCGTGCTCGGCTACCAGCTGATCGACAAGCGCGATTTCGATGAAGCGGAGTTCAGCCTGTACTTCCTCGCTCTGCTGCCGGCGGGTACCGCGGTGCCCGCGGACGATGCACAGCGCCGGCGGTGGATGGCCGGCATTCCCGGCGTGCTGGAGCTGACCCACAACCACGGCACCGAGACCCGGCAGGGCCCGGTGTACCACGATGGCAACAGCGACCCGCGCGGCTTCGGCCACATCTGCGTGTCCGTGCCGGACATCCAGGCCGCCTGCAAACGTTTCGACGCGCTGCAGGTCCCCTACCAGAAGCGCCTGGAAGACGGCCGCATGAAGCACCTGGCCTTCATCAAGGACCCGGACGGCTACTGGGTCGAGATCATCTCCAACGCCTGACCCAAAAAGGGGACGGAGGGGATTAAGTCGCTTCTGGCACAATCAGGCCGGAAACGACTTAATCCCCTCCGTCCCCTTTCTGGAGTACGCATGGAAACCAACGAACTGCATCGCGGGCGACTGATCGATCATCTGCAACTGGTGGTGCGCGACCTGGCCGCCAGCCGCCGCTTCTACCAGGCGGTGTTCGATACCATCGGCATTCCGATCGGCGGTGAGGGTCCGGACTTCTTCTGGGCCGACGAACTGTTCATTTCCAGCGCCGACAGTGAAGCGGCAGCAGGGACGCTGACCGGCCGCCATCATCTGGCATTCCAGGCCCGCGACCAGGCCACGGTGGATGCGTTCCACGCCAATGCGTTGGCCGCCGGCGGCCAGGACAACGGCGCGCCGGGCGAGCGGCCGTACCATCCGGGGTATTACGGTGCGTTCGTGCTGGACCCGGACGGCAACAACATCGAAGTGGTGTACCACGGGCCGGCCGGCTACAGCGCCGATTCGGTGAGGGTGACGTTCCCCGACCCGGACGCCCCCTGAACACGCCTTTCAGGCAGATGGCTGGCGGCTCAACGACCGCCGCGCCGGGCCGCCGGAGGTAATGTTCGGGCAATGTTCGCGGCCAACCCTTGGTCCACGGAAACCGCATGGCTTCCGCCATCGCGCACCTGCTGCCGATGACCACCTGGACAGAGGAGATACGACCATGATCATTGCAGCTTCCACCCGCCTGCGCGCCGCGGCCCTGGCCGTGGCTTTCTCGGTCGGACTGGTGGCCGTCGGCGATGCCGAGGCCATGTCACGCAAGGACAAGCGCACGTTGATCGGCGCGGTGGTCGGGGGTGCTGCCGGCGCAGCGCTTTCCAACGGCGATGCCCGTTACACGGTGGGCGGCGCGCTGGCCGGCGGTGCCATCGGCAACCTCACCACCTCCGGGCGCAAGGATGATCGACATGACCGCCGCTGGGAACAGCGTCGCTGGGAAAACCAGCGGACCCGCTCGCATGGCCACCGCGACCGTCGGCATGACGACCGTCGTCGCCACGGCAACTGGCGCTGACCGCTGACCCTGCTGCCCGCGTCGCGCGCCCGCAGGCACGCACGCGGGCCGCCGGAGGCATTACTCCACGGTAACGCTCTTGGCCAGGTTGCGCGGCTTGTCCACGTCGGTGCCGCGCGCCAGGGCGGTGTGGTAGGCCAGCAGCTGCACCGGGATGGTGTGCACAATGGGGCTCAGCACGCCGGCGTGGCGCGGAGTGCGGATCACGTGCACGCCTTCGGATTCGCTGAAGTTGCTGTCCTGGTCGGCGAACACGAACAGCTCGCCGCCACGCGCACGCACTTCCTGCATGTTGGATTTCACCTTCTC
>Ga0160433_100229_pt1 | contig 41313 bp, 39 predicted proteins | sample HID1972K_E0MG_FD_108235 | JGI IMG/M metagenome (GOLD analysis project Ga0160433, IMG submission 108235) | Enriched pill bug-associated microbial communities from UW Madison campus, WI, USA - HID1972K_E0 MG | ecosystem: Host-associated > Arthropoda: Insects > Digestive system > Unclassified ...
CTCCACATCCCAAATGTGGCGCGATACCGGGCTACGCTACACCCCGAATTCCCTAGCGGGTGTGCAAATGTAAGAAGTAAATCTGAATTAGCAAATAATTATAATATTTATTTAAAAAAACTTCATAAAGTGCCTTATTCAATCAGTTTCCGAATATATTATCAAAATATCGCTTGGAAAGCTCATAATTTTTAACTCTAAAAACAATATAAAATACTAGTTACCACACACCATAAAATAAACTCGCCTCCATACCCCTATCAATCAATCAGTTCATAAAAAATCAGCAGCATACAATGTCCAGCAGAACAAACAATGTAACATCATTGTGCCAATAACATTTTCAATTTTAATCTTAATTAGCAACGTTTAATCTTATTTTAGAAACAAAATACAACACCAAAAACACCTATGAAAATGAAAAAAATCACAATTGCATTATTTCTTGCTTTAAGCTTTGGCTTAACAACCTCAGTTCTCGCACAAGGAGGCCGTGCTCCTGCCCCGGCATTAATGGATTTAACTACTGCTAAAGCATTAGTAGATGCAGCAACTGCAGAAGCCAGAGCAAACAACGCAAATGTTGCTATAGCAGTTGTAGATGCCAATGGCGACCTTGTAAACTTCAATCGAATGGATGGCGCCTCAGCGCAAGCAGTTACCAGCTCTCAAGGCAAAGCCCGTGCAGCAATCTTATTCGGCTTACCAACCAAAGCAGCAGCTGATGCTGTAGCAGCTGGTACACCTTTAAGTGCAACGCTTACACCATCAGGAGCAGGCGCTTTCCCGGTAACAGTTCAACAAGGCGGACTTCCAATCATTAAAGATGGAAAAGTAATCGGAGGGATTGGTGTAGGAGGAGCCTCACCTGCAAGCGATGAAATGTTCGCTCAAAAAGGTATAGACTCAATAAAGTAAAAACATAAAAATAAAGGGAGAAACCTCATCGAATCACTCCCTTTATTTTTAATCATCAAATTAAGTCAACATCGGATAGTTAAACCAATACCGGGTAATCAGTATACCCCTTAGCATCTGCAGTATACAAACTTGTATAATCAGATTCATTTAATGCAGCTCCTACAGCTATCCGTTTATCGAGATCGGGATTAGCTAAAAAGGATCTCCCAAAAGCAACCAGATCTGCAAAACCATTATTCAACGCAGTCTCCGCACTTGATGGCGTAAGTCCATTACACTGAATAATGGTCCCTTTAAAGAAAGTACGAATAGCATCCAAAGTCTCTTGAGGCATTTGCGCACCAAACCCTATATGAATGTAAGCTACGCCAATAGCGTCAAGTTTGCGAGCTAAGTAAGCGTAAGTTTCTTGAACTTCATCATAGGGCTGCAAATCACCTAAAGTTGAATAGGGAGAAAAACGAATACCTACCTTCTCTTTTCCAATTGCAGCTGCTATACCTCTTGCAAGCTCTATAGCTAATTTTGCTCGCCCTTCTATACTACCTCCAAATTCATCGCTACGCGTATTTACATTCGGATTTAAAAACTGTTCGATCAGATAACCATTCGCACCATGAAGTTCAACACCATCAAAACCAGCTTCAATAGCATTCTCCGCTGCCTTTATATATCTGGCTATAACCGCCTTCACTCCTTCTGTTGTTAAAGCAACAGGTTCTGAATGATCCTGCATACCCAGTGTATCAGTAAATATCTGACCAGCAGCTTTAATTGCAGAAGCTCCAACTAACTCAAGCCCATCTGGCAGATTATCTTTGTGACCAATTCTACCGGTATGTATTAACTGCAGAAATATCTTAGTACCGTTCTTATGAACAGCTTCAGTTACTTGTTTCCAACCTTCTATTTGGGCTTGAGAAAAAATACCAGGTATCCGCGCATAACCCAATGCTTCGGGTGCAGGTGCCGTTCCTTCTGTAATAATTAAACCTGCTCCACTACGTTGCGAGTAATATTCAGCCATTAATGCATTCGGTAAATTATCAATAGCTCTGCTACGAGTCATAGGTGCCATCACCAAATGATTCTTAAGGCTCAATCCGCCTTTTGCGTAAGGTGTTAAAATCTTATTCATATCATTGTATTTAATAGTACAAATATCTATTCAATTATAAGATTTAAATAATCACGAACGTCAAATAATTAGTCCAATCCGACAATAGGATATTTCTTTGACAAGTACATTGCTTTACACTTGGATGTACATTGCTTTACATAATCCCGTGTAGTGCGGGTTTTCCATCCGTTGAGTCTTCGTTTTTTAGGCCAAAATAACAGAGATACAATGAAGTATATTCTCAATAAATTTATACTGATATAAAACAAGACTCTTCCTTATTTTATCCAATAATTCATTAATTTTAACCCCCCAACATTTAATTTATGAAAGCAGATTATTCAGAAAAAGCTACGAACGAGGAGATCAAGACAAGATTCGATAACGATGTTGAACGTTTCTCGAACCTTGAAACCGGACAGCAAACCACCATTGATGCTCCACTTACTATGGAACTTTGCACAGAAGCTGCCAGATACATCAATCCGCATGCAAAGGAATTACTTGATATTGGTTGCGGCGCAGGCAATTACAGCTTGAAAATGTTAAGCAAAATTCCTGATCTGAATTGTACACTGAATGATTTAAGCATGCCGATGTTGGAGAAAGCAAAAGAAAGAGTATCTGCACAAACAAGTGGTAAGGTAACTATCATACAAGATGATATGCGTAACCTTGATCTGCCAAGCAATCATTTTGATATTGTCTTGGCTGCTGCTACATTACATCATTTACGCACGGATGCTGACTGGGAACTTGTTTTTACCAAGATATACAATGCTTTAAAACCAGGTGGTAGCATTTGGATCTCTGACTTAATTACGCATGATTCTGAATTGATCAATAAGCTTTTCAAAGATAAATTTGAGACATATCTTGAAACTCTTGGCGGTCCTGAATATCGGCAAAAAGTAATTGATTACATTGAATATGAAGACACACCGCGTTCTCTAAACTATCAGCTCGCTTTGTTGAAACAAGTAGGTTTTAAAGAAATAGAAATACTGCATAAGAACTCTTATTTCGCCGCTTTTGGAGGGATTAAATAATGATAGATCTAAAATTATTGAAATAAAAAGCACCTTTGTTTAGAACGATTATAAATAATAGCATATCTTTGGAGCGGAAATTTTCCATCTAAATATATACTCATGAGATTAGTACTATTATTATTTTTTCTGATTTATCTTCCCTGGTCAATACAGGCTCAAACATCCACAGACTCCTATAAAATTTACAGTGTAGACCGCAAAAAAGAAATCGATCTAAAAACACTGATAAGAGATCTGCGCAAAGCTGATGTTATTTTATTTGGAGAAGAACATGATGATTCAACAACTCATGACTTACAGCTTCAGGTATTTGAAGGGCTTCATAAGATACATAAAGCAAATATGCTATTGTCGATGGAAATGTTCCAAAGCGATACTCAATTAGTATTAGATGAATATCTGGCAGGATTGATTAAAGAATCAAATCTGAAAAAAGACGGTCGCTTATGGAAAAACTATGAGGATTACCGTCCATTGATAGAGTATGCACGTGAAAACGGCTTGTATGTGTTAGCCGCTAATGCCCCGGATCGCTATACAAACAGAGTAACTAGAGATGGCTCAGAAAGTTTGAATGTATTAAGCGATCAGGCTAAATCACTATTAGCTCCTTTACCTATTGATACGCTTACAGGTCTCTATTATGAAAATTTTACTAAATTAATGGGCGATGAAGGTCATGAAAGCATGGCAAACCTAAAGATCTATCAATCACAAAATCTCTGGGATGCTACCATGGCATGGCGCATTTCACAACTTTTAGTTAATCGACCAAAAGGGCATGTACTGCATCTCAATGGTCGTTTTCACAGCGATGAAAAGCTGGGTATTTACAGTCAATTAGCACGTTATGTTCCTAATTTAAACATCATCAATATATCTTCTTTTGAGCATGAAGAGTTTGATGACCCTGACTGGTCTGAGATCAGCAACCTAGGCGATTTTATTATCATTACAAAGAAGATCACCGAAAAGGAAGCAGAAACTGAAAAGGAAGCTGAATAGATAATTTTATTTACTATCTCCCATCTCATCAATTGCTAATGCTGAATGTGCTACTGCAGCGCCTGCCCTCATTTCGACAGCTATCCAGATAGCTTCCATAATTTCCTCCTGAGTTGCGCCTTTGTTTAAGGCTTGTTTTGTATGGCTGCGAATACAATATGGACATTGGGTTACATGCGCTACAGCAATCGCAATTAACTGTTTCGTTTTTTCGGGGAGTGCTCCTTCCTGAAAAACTGTTTTGCTAAAATTGCGCCAGGCATCCATACTGGCAGGAGCTAATTCTGCTCTTTTTTCATTGGTTTTTAAGGACGGTGTTGGAAATAGTTCATTTTGATTCATGATATTATGATTTAATCTTGTCGTTAATTTCTAATACAGACAATTTACTCATTATCACTTAAACCATTGTCATAAAAAGATCCTTATATTGGTAAATCTCAAACGAATCATTCCAATGAAAACAATAATTTACAGTGCACGAAAATTTGAAAAAGCTTTTATCAAATCTGCCAATGCAGATAAGCATGAATTGGAATTTATCGAACTTTCTTTAAACACCCAAACTGCTCGTTTAGCTGCCGGCGCAGAGGCTATTTCAATTTTTGTAAATGATGATGCTTCTGAAAAAGTTTTGAAAGAACTAAGCACCGTTGGCATAAAGTTTATTGCGTTAAGATCTGCCGGATACAATCATGTTGATTTAGATATAGCAAAACAATTAGGAATTAAAGTAGCAAGAGTACCCTCCTACTCTCCCTATGCAGTTGCAGAACATACCGTAGCATTAATGCTTACATTGAACAGAAAATTAATAAGAGCAAACAGCAGAGTACATGACTTGAATTTTTCGTTAGAAGGACTGACCGGTTTTGATATGAACGGGAAAACAGTCGGAATTATCGGAACAGGTCAAATTGGTGGTCTGGTAGCTAAAATATTAAATGGTTTTGGCTGTAAAATTTTAGCTGTTGATACATTTGAAGATAGCACGTTAATTGAAAAGTATGGATTGATTTATACAGACTATAATACCTTGTACAAAGAGGCTGATATTATAACATTACACGCTCCTTTGGTACCGGAAACGCTCCATATAATTAATGAAGAAAGTATTAGTAAAATGAAGCGTGATGTTATGCTGATTAATACCAGTAGAGGAGCATTGGTTAATACAAAGGATGTAGTTGCTGGGTTAAAAACGGGTCAAATTGGCTATTTAGGATTAGACGTTTATGAAGAGGAAAGTGGGTTATTTTTTACGGATCATTCGGAAGATATTTTACAGGATGATGTTATCGCCCGTTTACTCACATTTCCAAATGTTTTAATTACAAGCCACCAAGCGTTTTTAACAGATACGGCTCTCAAAAACATAGCATCAACTACGATCTATAATCTCAATTGCTTTGAACAACAAATTGATTCTGAAAATGAGATAGATTAAATATTAAGGTTATGAAACATCTACTTACTTATCTCCTTTTATTATTTACCCTCCCGACTTTTGCTCAATTAAAAGTAAGTCCGGATCATCGTTATTTACAGACAAATGATGGCAAGCCGTTCTTTTGGCTTGGCGACACCGCTTGGGAATTATTTCACAGATTAAATCGTGAGGATGCAGATCTATATCTTGAAGATAGAGCTAGCAAAGGATTTACCATAATCCAAGCTGTAGTGTTAGCTGAACTTGATGGCCTGAATACTCCGAACGCATACGGCGAAAAGCCATTGATCAATAATGACCCTGCTCAACCAAATGAAGAGTACTTTAAACACGTAGATTATATTGTAAAAAAAGCTGAGAAACTTGGATTAACCATTGGGATGCTGCCTTCATGGGGTGATAAATGGAATAAAGCATGGGGCCTGGGTCCGGAAATTTTCACTCCTGAAAACGCTCGTATCTTTGGTGAGTATTTAGGGAAACGCTATAAAAACAATTCTATCGTATGGATAATGGGTGGCGACAGGGATATTGTAGATCAGGAAGATCGTGATATTATTACAGCTATGGTTGAAGGCTTGAAAGAAGGCGATGGAGGAAAACATTTATTTACTTTCCATCCGGCGGGCGGGAAAAGTTCGTCAAATTTTTTTAAGGATACTCAATGGATTGATTTTCATATGTCTCAAACCGGCCATTCAAAGGAGTCAAAGAACTATCTATTTAATATAAAGAATAGAGCTTTAACTCCATTACGTCCGCATCTTGATGGAGAACCAAGATACGAAGATCATCCTAATCAGTTCAACCCCATAAAATTTGGATGGATGGACGATTTCGATGCACGTCAAACCGCATATTGGAGTATGCTCTCAGGTGCTTTCGGACACACCTATGGAAACCATAATATTTGGCAGTTTTATACTGAAGATCGGATTCCTGTATCATGGGCTCGAACCAATTGGAAAATCGCCTTAAACCAGATGGGATCAATGCAGGTTGGATTTATGAAGAAAGTATTCGAAAAGCGCAACTGGCAACGATTAGTTCCTGATCAGAGTATAATCTCTGAAGATAATCCTGAAAACGTGGAGTATCTAATAGCTTCAATTTCTCAAGATGGAGACTTTCTCTTTGTCTACTTACCTTATGGAAATAAAGTTAAGATCAACACAGAGAAATTAACCGGAAAACAATTAACCGGCTGGCTTTTCAACCCTCGCGATGGGTATACAATCTATTTAGGCACCTTTGAAAATACGGGCAATAAAGAATTAGAACCGCCTTCTATGGGAAGAGGAAGTGACTGGCTTGTAATCATTGACGATGCAGCAAAAAACTATCCAGATCCAAATGTATCAAATTAACATTCTCTAGAAACTCATTGACAATAAATACTCACAAGTAGGTATTTTAAGGGTTCGCGATTTGATTTATTTTTATTCCACAAAAGAAATCAAAACATGAAACACGTAAATTTTAACAAATTAGCTTTATTACTAGTATTTGGGCTGTTCCTGATGAGTTCTTGCGAAAAAGAAAAAATAGAAAGAGATGAAGATGTCATCCAGGAAGATGACCCAAGTCCTACGGTTGCAAAAGATGCCCTATTTAATATTCAGATTGATGGAGAAGATTGGAAGGTCCAATCTTTTGATATCGCATTGACGTCGGAACATCAGACTTCAAGTGCGGAAGAAACATTTGGAATATCAATTATTAGCATCACCGCTTACAATAAGACAATTGAAAACAGGAAGGCCAACGCCGCCTTGGATAGCATCGTATTTAATTTCGCCATTCCCTATACCGGCAATCAGAACACCCTTCCAGGATACGGCAAAGGCGACTTTCCTTTAAAGGAAAAATATGAAGATATTTTTGCAACCGCAGAATATAAAGGGGATCAAACATACCGGCCCAATTATAATCTTAACAAAACCCCTGGTTTGGTCAAGATTACCGAAGCCAGATCTCTTCACATTCCACCCCGAACAGAATTTTATGTCGAAGGCACGTTTTCCATGGAGGTCTATCCTATGAAAGGGAGTGCGACAACAGGGAAAAAAATGATTACGGGATCTTTCAAACTTCCAAATGGAAATTGGAATTTGCCGCAATAAGGGAGATTCATTATCTTTGCCACGTAATCAAAAAAGACACTCAATGTAGGATATAATTTTTTTCAGGAAGATATAAACAGAACCGCTACAAGGCTTCTGTAATTATTTACTCTCTAAAGAAAGAAATTATGATTAGTCTACAAGGTGTTACCTACACCCACCCTAATAGAGATTTATTATTTACTGATATAAATCTCACCATCAATATACACGATAAAATTGCATTAATTGGCAATAATGGTGCGGGGAAATCTACCCTCCTTAACCTTATAGCTGGAAATTTGCATCCCTTAAATGGACTAATAAATACTAAATCGAGGGCCTATTATGTGCCGCAAATTTTCGGTCAGTTCAATGATTATAGCATTGCTCAAGCTCTTCAGATTGAAGATAAACTAAAAGCTCTTAAAGAGATTCTTGATGGCAATGTAACAGAAACAAATCTGATATTGCTTGATGATGATTGGTTGATTGAAGAGCGCTGCCAAGAAGCCTTAGCCCATTGGAAACTTGAAGGATTAGATTTAGATCAAAAAATGAGAATCCTTAGCGGCGGACAAAAAACAAAGGTTTTTCTTGCAGGCATTATGATCCACCGTCCTGAAATAGTTTTACTGGATGAGCCCAGCAATCATTTAGATGTATTGAGCAGGAATATTCTTTATGATTATATAAAGTCTACTAAAAACACGCTGGTAGTAGTAAGCCATGACAGAACTTTACTAAATCTTCTGAACAACGTTTATGAACTCAGCAAACGTGGTATAACTGCTTATGGTGGCAATTATGATTTTTATGCAGAACAGAAATTGATTGAAAGCGAGTCCTTGAATCAAAGTTTGAGGAATAAAGAGAAAATATTGCGTAAAGCAAAAGAAACAGAAAAGGAATCAATAGAACGGCAACAAAAACTGGATGCCAGGGGAAAGAAAAAACAAGAAAAGGCAGGACTTCCCACCATTTCTATGAAGACATTTAAAAACAAGGCAGAGAAAAGCACAGCACGTACTAAAGGCGTTCATGACGAGAAAATAAATACAATTGCGCAAGATCTCACCCAATTACGAAAAGCATTACCAGAAACCGACAAAATGAAGATGGGTTTTGATAATTCCAATCTTCATAAAGGAAAGGTATTGATTACTTCAATGGATGTTAATTTTGGGTATGATGATCGTTTGCTTTGGAAAGAAGTTTTGAATTTTCAACTAACTAGCGGAGAACGTATCGCTATTAAAGGATCCAATGGCTCTGGTAAAACAACACTCATAAAAATGATATTAGGAGAACTCAAACCTAGTCTTGGAACCATGAATAGAGCAGCTATCAAAGCTATTTATATTGATCAGGAGTATTCATTAATCGACGATAAACTGAGTGTTTATGAACAAGCACAACAGTACAATTCCGGAGGATTGCAAGAACACGATATAAAGATTCGCTTAAACCGCTTTTTATTTACGAAGGAATATTGGGACAAACCTTGTAAGGCATTGAGTGGTGGAGAGAAAATGCGGTTGATGCTTTGTTCCTTAACAATAAGAAATCAGGCTCCGGACATTCTCATACTGGATGAACCAACAAACAATCTAGATATACAAAACATTGAAATTCTAACCACAGCCATCAATGAATATAAGGGTACATTATTAGTGGTGTCTCATGATGAGTACTTCCTAAAACAAATAAATGTGGAGTCTTCTATTGACTTATTTTTTTAATCCTTTTTTGTAGATTAGTAATGACCAAACCGCCGAACCTATGAAAACGATAAAAAATCCTGATCAAATGTCCTATATGATCTTATGAACCATGTGATAATACAAGCTTCCCATGAAAGGCTTCTCTTCTACAATTTCAAAACCCATGTTTTGATAGAGTTTTAGGGCTCTATCATTGTTAACATCAACGAGTAAACCAACCTTTTTATGCCTAAGTTTTCCGGCCCAATCAATACCTGCAACAATTAGCAACTTGCCAATCCCTTTTCCTTGCGCACTTGGATCTACACTGATAGTATCCAGATAGAATTCTCCTGGTCCAGTTTCAGACTCAGGATTGAAATTAACTAAACCAAAATGTTCTGCTAAATAATCAAAGAATGGCTTTCTATAAATTTCCAACTTAGCTCCATCATAAGCACCTATAGTTCCAACAACTCCTTCTGCGTTCTCGTAAACAAGGGTATTTTTAAAACTATATTGATTATCAGTCAAATAAAAAAAGTGCTCAAAAAGAGAGATCGCTATTTCAGGCCGATCAGAGTTACAGAATTTCATAGCTAAATCGCCCATAGCCTGAACGATTAACTTTGCTACCTTTTTACTATCAGAAGGTAAAGCCGGACGAATCATAATTAAAGAAATGATATAAAACTTGACCAATTTAATGAAATATCAGTAATTTACAGGTGACGGATGATGACTTGTAATAATACACTTCTTATACAGTATAATTATTTAATGAAAAAACGAATTTATATATGGAACAAAGAATAAGCGTATTGTCTATCGGAGCAGATGACTTAACTACAATGAGAAATTTCTACGAAGAAATTTTGGGATGGAAACCTATCGTTGAAAATAAAGACATTGCTTTTTACAAAATGAATGGTTTCTTATTTAGCATTGTAAAACGAAAAGAATTAGCAGATTTTATAGGTGTCAATCCTGACGGAATTGGTTTTCGAGCAGTTACTTTTGGCTATAATGTTTCTACCGAAAATGAAGTAAGAGAGCTTTACAAAAAGCTTAAAGCTAAAGGGGTAAAAGTGTTGAGTGAACCTACCCAAGCACCATTTGGCGGATTGTTTTTTTACTTCGAAGACATAGAAGGAAACATCCTAGAGATTGCCTGCAATACATTTGTTCTTCTCGATAAAGAAAATAATGCTGTTGACCATAAACCAATTGACCACTGTTAGATAATTACTTAAAAACAAATCTGAAGCCAATTCCAAAACGCCCGGGCAAGAAATCACTGTCACCATCGTAGAATACCATTCTTGGTCGCCAATCGAAAGAAAGAGACAGCGGAGCATTGGTAATTTTATAATCTAAACCTAAACTGGATACAAGGGATACCTCAGTATTTGAATTACCGGAAAAAATAAATGACGGCCCTGCCCCAAGATACCACTGCAAACCATCAGCATTGACAATCCCTTGATGATATTGATATTGAGCCTGCAATACCGTTAAATCGCTTCCAAAAAGAAGTGCTCCTTCTCCTCCATGATTTGGTGTAAAGAAATTTTTGATATGTGGGCCCACAAGTGTTATACCGTCACCCGCATCAATTAAAAGGCCTGCTCCTGTTTTATATTGTGCTTGTACATTTGTTGAAAACAATAAAATGCTTGAGCAAAATATCGCCGTTAATACATAAGTGAGTTTTACTTTTTTCATGATTAAAATAGTTAAAGCGTTTAAGTTCATTTTTTTCTGTTATCAAAAAGTTCCAAACAAAATTAACGTGACCCACTCATTGTTACAATCCTCCTAATTAAGGAATTCCTTCTACCGCTTTTAGGGTATTTTTAGTTTTTAACATCTAACATGGTAACTCTATTGAAAAACGTTCCTAAATTTACTTGGACAAACAGCCTCTTATTTTGACAAGATTTCTTATTTATATATTCTTTTTTAGCTGGTTAAGCACATCTGCTCAGAAAATTGACAGCCTTCAGAATTTGGCATCCAAAGAAAAATCTGTCATTAAAAAGGCAAGACTCCTGTTTAAGATTTCTGATCATTGGTCTTATACAGATAGTAGCAAGGCGATACAATACTTAAACGAAGCAAAAGCACTGGCTATTAAAAGCGATTACCTGCAAGCTATTGCCGTGTATTATGAAGCTGGTATTTATTTTGATCATGATATTGAGCGAAGCCAAATGCTCTATATGAAGAGCGCCAAATTGCTGAAGCTTTTTAATACGCCTGAAGCTAATGAGTATAAAGCTAAAATATGGCATAACTACGCCGTACTCGATCAAATGAAGGGAAATGATAAATCTTTTTTGGATATTACTCTGAAATACTGTATTCCCTATGCCAAACAATCAGATAATCAAGAATTACTATCGTCTTATTTATCAGATGTTGGAATGATTTTCCATAACCATAAAGTATATGACAAATCAATCGATTATTATCAGCAGGCTATTGACGTTTTAAATAATGAAAAAAATAATGGAGAACAATTAATGCATGCGTATAGCAATATGGCGCAATCTCTATTATACCAGAATGACTTGGCTAAAGCTAAGGAGTCGTTGAACAAAGCGCAAATCTTGCTTAAACATTTACCAGAGTCGAAATACACGGCTTTCTTTTATATAGTTAAATCCATTTATCATCGTTCAGCCAATGAACCAGACAGCTCGGTGGCAAGCATTAATGAGGGTATCCTCCATGCAACAAAAATAAACGCAGATTATGATTTGCTTAGGCTTCACTATGAGAAATATCAGCTATACAAATTACAAGAAAACTTCCAGGCAGCTAAAGAAGAACTTGAAAACATTCTTAATAATAAAAAATATGAAGGACTAACTAAAAACCGATTATCGTTTTTGATTGAACTTGCTGATACGCAAAAGGCCTTAGGTAACTACCAGCGAGCATACGAGCTTCTTGAAGAGCATCGAATATTAAACGATAGTGTACACGCCGAAAATATTAGATCCCAGATTGCTAACATGGAAGCTCAATATAGGACATCCGAAAAGGAAAAGGAAATATTGGCCTTGCAGAATAAACGAAAAATAGAATACATGTTACTTTGGAGCAGTATTGCATTTATTGCTTTATTAAGCTCTATATTTATTTATGCACTGAAACAAAGAAAAAAGAGAAACCAGCAACAGGTTTTTTCACTTGAACAGCAACGGGAAATTGAGGTGTCCAAAGCTTTAATGAAAGGTGAAGAACAAGAACGTTTGCGCTTGGCCCGCGATTTACACGATGGTTTGGGAGGAATGATAACCGGTATTAAAATGAAGTTAGATGCTAAAGCAAGAATGATGGATGATGAGAATTTAATGAAGATTGTGGGCCAACTAGACACTGTTCTTGCTGAGTTAAGGAGGACAGCTAGAAACCTAATTCCAGAAAATTTGATGAAATATGGTTTAGAAGATGCATTGAGAGATTTCTGCCAGTCGATCAATACTGATAATACTCAGATTTCTTTTTATTGTAACGACTTATCCGATATTACGGATACAAATACTCAGCTTATTTTGTATCATATAATGCTTGAGTTAGTGAATAATGCGATCCGTCATGCTGAGGCGACAAATATTTTGCTACAATGTACATTGGAAGATAAGCTGCTATTAATCGATGTAGAAGATAATGGAAAGGGTTTCGATATTCACACTACCAAACGTAATATGGGACTTAATAATATTGAAATGAGGGTAAAATATTTGGAAGGGAAAATGACTATTGATTCTCGATCCGGCAAAGGCACGACGATAACCATAGAATGTCAACTATGAAAAGAATTAAAATCATCATCTGTGACGATCATCCCTTAATTACCGAGGGGATTCATAGTTTCATTACTCAGAAAGAAGATATGGAAGTAGTTGCCACGGCGAGTAGTGCTGCCGAGCTGATGAATATCTTGCCGCTGAAAATGGCTGATGTTTTATTGCTCGACGTAAATCTACCTGACGAAAACGGTATTGATGTTTGCATGGAAGTGAAGAAGAAATATCCTGACATAAGAATCCTTGGATTGAGCAACTTTAATGAACGCAGTGTAATTGTAAGAATGCTCAATAACGGTGCTTCCGGTTACTTAGTGAAAAGTGAATCGGTTAACGTAGTAGAGCAAGCAATACGTCATATTTATGAAGGTGGGCTTTATTTTGGCAAAGAAGCTCAAAGTACACTTAATTCACTTACAAAAACAGAATTAATGGAAACCCCGCCGATTACCAAAAGAGAAAAGGAGGTGTTGCAATATTTGGATGAAGGGCTAACCTCAACGATGATTGCAGAAAAAATGTTTATCAGCTCACTAACAGTTGACAGTCACCGTAAAAATCTATTAAGAAAATTTAACGTCAGCAAAACAATTAGCCTTGTACAAAAAGCAAAAGAATTAGGAGTGATATAAAGTTGTCCATAATAATCACAACCAAATAAAGGATTCAGAACCGCAGGCATGTATAACCTTTCCTTTTGTATCCACTGGTTGTAAGGGATCGACCGGCTCATTATTTACACCATCTTCAGGTATAGGTATCGGATTTTGGGGGTGAGAGGGTATGATTCTTATTTCACCACAATCTGCCTGCGTAGCGACATTGCCGGTAAAAATAATATATTTCCCATCCTTACTCCATGCAGCATTGGTTTCGCGAAAACGTGATTGGGTAATCTGTTTGGGCACAGTACCTTCTTTAATGTCTACCATATAGAGATGATCCGAATATGTAAAGACAATTTGTTGGTCGTTGGGTGATACAGCAATATTTGTAGGTAATTGGGCGTAATCTGGATATTCATGGATAATGAAACTCTGTTGCTCGTTTTCTGACCGAAAATTTTTGATAACAGCTAATGCAAAGCCAATAGCTTCACCTTGCGTATTCAATGCTTCTGCTGATATCACCAGATCATGGCCATTGGGTAGCACAGCAAAGTCTTTAACATGAGGAATGCGTGCGGTAGTTGCGTTGTCGTCGTTGCCAAACAAGATTAGGTCTTCCCGTTTGACCGCACCGTCTTCTGCTCGTGCCAGTGCAACATACAGATTGTTTGTTCCAGGAATAAATTGAGGTGTTTGCTCCAAAACGTACGGAAGTGTGACTTGATGATATTCCGAAGGGTTTGAAAGGTTATGGATCTGAATACGTGTCATTCCATTAACGAAATCATTTTTGTACCAGGTAAAGCGTTTGGCATCTGGTGATATCCGATAATGATCTCCATCTGAAAATACGTTTATCTCCTGTTTAGACTGAAAATCATATCGGATAAGTTCATCTGCTGCGGAATAATATAATGTGCCCTGTTTGATCGTACCACCGTTAGAGGGTTCATTCTCTTTCTTACTGCATCCTGTGTTGTAAATCGAAGGTATGCACATGAATAGAAGCAAATATAAATTTTTATTTTTCATTGGTTTTTTTATTTAAAATCATCGCCAGACCATTCTTCCATCACCTGCCTCTGCTTGACTTTTTTCGTTCAATATCAATGGTACAACGCCTTCGCTCTCTGCACCATCATCGACTTGGTATTGCCTGCCATCTGCGGGAATCACTTTGAGATAGAAAATACTTCCGAAGGGTCCGGTAATATGAAAGTCGGTTCCGATTAATAGATATTTTCCATCAGGTGAAAACTTTGGAGACGTTTCCGCTCCACTGCTGCTGGTGATCTGTTTGAGATCTGTACCATCTGTGTTCATAAGCCAAATATGTTTTGATGCTGCGAAGACAATCTTTTTTCCGTCCCTGCTTACTGTAGGTGTTCCCCAATCCTGAAAATCAACTTCCTTTATGAGGCTAACTTGAGTAAAATCAGTATTACTTTTTAGCAAAAATTGCTTATGTACAATAAGTAATGTATTATCAGGCATCCAGACTGGGTTTTCGGTAATTTTCTCGTTATTCACCGTCAGGATATGTTGCATCTCATTACCGTCCAGATCGATGATGACAATGCCGTCATGAAATGTTGGGTCGATAGCAATGAGCTGACCGTTGGGCGAAAGAGTTCCTGTGGCGATATCTCCCTCGGAAGCATAATACTTAAATTGCTTAACAATAGTTCCATCCGATATGTTGGAAAGTGTAAATTGGCTGGCTTGATAGTCGCCCACTACATCTGAACATTCCAATACGAGTTGGTTGTTCCAACTGATATCCCAATCATTCCGTCGGATTTTGTCCTGTAACAATAAACTCCGGCTGGCTGAAGGTAGATCTAATACGAAAACGCCTTCATCCGCCCATTTATAATAAATACTACCAGGCAATTTCTTCATTGCACTATCAACAGGGCTTCCCAGATCGTCCTTTTCCTTGTGGCAGGCTGCCGAAATAATGGATAAACAAAACAGTACAATAGTTATTTTTTTCATTTGGTAACTTGTTTTGATGTACTATAAAGCTACCTCTTTTCTAAATGTTGAACAATCCCTGAAAATGGGGATTTTTACGAGCTATTATTTCTTTACACAAGTCTTTATCTTCAATGGATCAAGACTGAGCTTATAAGAAATTTTAAAAGAGCCGTACAAGATGTTTAGCTCCAATGTTATACTTACTTTTGTTATAACTAATAATAGTAGACTTTGACAATGGATTCAAACATTCAGAAATTGTATGAAACAACAGGACAAAACACATACGACCAACCATTTTGACACTCTTATTGAAGTCCCTGACGACTGCAAAGTAACAGCAGGACAAATCCCAGCTTTAAAGAATGACAAAAAAACGATTGCTTACAGGCAATATGAATTGATTTCTAAAAATCCTTATAAATTCACTTCTGATGATGTCCTTTTTCAAGTATATGCTGATAAAAACGATTTAACAGAAAGTGAATATAAAACTGCAAGAGAACAATTTTTCTCTAAAGGACAACCTTGTTTCCGTGCTTCACCTCTGATAAAGCAATTTGGCTGGGGCCTTCATAGTGATGCAAAGGGAAAGATCGCACTCTATGGAATGGAAACAGAAGAATACCACCATTTTACTAAAGATTCAAAAGTTAAGAAAGTAAAGGCAATGCGGTCCTCTAGAAAATAATATTGTTAATTCTGTACAGCATCTTACTGTATAGAATTAACAACTTCCTTATTTGTTGTAAGATTATGTTGCGTACTGGTAAAACCAAGCTTTGTAAGACCAGCTTTTATTTCCGGTGCACTCATAAACAAATCCCATAATAAACCGCTACGATGATTTTCAATCATTACCGGAATAGTGCCTTGATCTATCGCCAGATAACGTTTTGGAAACCAATTGTCAGTTTCACTATAAGCATCGTAAAAACCATACTTCCCCCAAAGTTTGTCTCCCAAGTCATTATAAAGGTAACGAATAACGTCCATGCTATACTCAGGAGTATATGGAATGGCAGATATAGCTGCTGTAGGAGTTATAACACCCAGATCATTTTTTGGACTATGGCCTGAATAACCATCGACAGAATAACTAGCTGTTAGCCCCCATGCATTTTTGCCATATCCTTTAAAGTTTTTCGGATTTTCAATGCAATACTCACGATCAATCAAAGTATGATTTTTATTTAAGGTCCAGTAATCTGCATACTGATCTTTCAACTCTCTGGGGTCAAGAGCTAAATAAGAATACTGCGACCAAAAAAGTGGCCCTACTGTTCCTTCATGTCCATTATGGGCGAGCACTACTTTGTATCCATATTGTTCTGCGCTTGACTTTATTGCTCCGTTTCTTGCCCATCCTTCATGATATACTGCTGCAGGAACTCCATGCGTTGGTGACGAAACTGCTAATACATAGGTAATCAAACATTCATCGTATCCTCTGATAGGAAAGTTCATAGTCCATCCATAATTAGGACTCCAATGCCAATAAAGCACATTCTGTTCTCCGTTACGATAGAAATCCCAATCAATTCCTTTCCAAAGTTCATCCGCCTTTTTAGCTAAACCTTTTTCTTCAATATTACCTTCATTAAAATATTGCCTGACGCATATTAAAGCTTGAGCCATAAATGCCGTTTCTACCAAGTCTCCACCGTTATCTTTTTCACCAAATGGCTTTACTTTTCCGGTCGGACCATACAGCCAATGTGGCCATGCCCCATGAAATCGATCCGCCTTTTCTAAATAGTCCACAATCCTGGTTAAACGATTATAGCCTTCAGAGCGTGTGATAAATCCTCGCTCAATTCCTACCAGAATAGTCATTATACCAAAACCACTTCCTCCGGTAGTGATCACATTTTGATCATTTTGAGGGTATACGCCGTCAATGTGAATGCGTTCACGGGCAAGCCCTGATATATCTTCTGCACCTTCCCAAAAATATTGAAAGGTTTGTTGCTGAACAAGGGTAAGTAAAGAATCATCGCTAAGTGTGGTTTCGGTGGGCGGTTGAGAGTCCTCTGCTTTCGGAGTACTGCATCCTAAAAAACCAATAAAACCGAATAACAATAAAATTTTCGCGAAGTTTTTATTAGTTACCATTGTCTTTAGATTCATCATATTTTAAAGATATCCCTATTTTCTTTAATTACCCACCTTATTCTTTATTAGTATATAATGCTTTTACCTCTTCATCACTAATAGCGTTGGTATATACGCGAAATTGATCAAGCATACCCGTATAATGAAGCATCCATTCTTGAGCGTCTCCCTGGATTCCAATGTGCTGCTGATAGCCGCCAATAACAAATTGGGACACATCTTTAAAGCTTAATTTACCTAATGGAGCATCACCATTTTTTCTATCAGTGACAGCCGCAGGTAAAGCCATCTTTTCACCATCAAGGTAGGCAGCAAATTTGGATGTAGTTTCATCATAGCTGAAAGCTAAATGGTGCCACTTGCCATACATATCAGGAAGCCGATTGAGACCGTTATTACCATTGAACTCAATCCAGTTGCCTGCGAAATTAAACTTAAAAAGCATTGTATTATCTGTTGGATTGTTATTCTCTTCAACAACAGCAAACAAATTTCCCCAAAAATCGCTGGTATTCGGCATCATAAATATGGCTTGTCCTCCACCTGTATGTTTTTCTGTATTCATCCAAAAGGCAACAGTGAAACTAGTCATTTCTGCTAACTTCCCGGCATTTGCATATTGTATTTGTCCGGTAGTGGAGCCTTTATAGGCTTTACCTTTGACGCCCTCAACATAGCTAGCTCCTTGCGCATTACCTTTTGCTTCGTGTATGCTATCAATTGGACTATCTTCAAAAGAAAGGAACAATTGAAGCGGACCATTGAGCCGTGCCGTATCATCAGGTATGATATTCATTGCTGGTCTTTCCATTTTTTGACAAGCACTAAAACTTGCAGCAATCAGGAGTATAAAGAGCCCTCCATTTATTGCTTTTGAAAGTATATTTTTCATTTCTATCAGTTTAGATGTCCTAATTAATAATCTGGATTTTGTATTAATACACCACCGGCTTTATCTATTTCTGGTTGGGGTATTGGTAGAAAACGATTTTTATGCTGATAGCCTGCACTGCCAAGTACCTCTTGAGCGATTCCCCATCGAACTAAATCAAAGAATCGTTCATTTTCCATACCCAATTCTACTTGTCTCTCATGTCGAATGGCTTGACGAAGTGCTGCTTGGTCTGTTGTTGTTACTTCTGGCAGTACGGAAGGGTTGCTTCCCCGAGCTCTGGCACGCACCATCTCTAAATATTCTAATGATTTTGCAATATTAGCTGCTCCGCCTAATGCATTGGCAGCTTCTGCTGCCATAAGAACAACATCGGCATATCGAATTACACGCATATTAAACCATTCGCCTTGTTGGCTACCGGTCGACCTCCTAATATCAGGATCTGTATACACCTTTTTACTCCAATAAGGCCTTGGAAGACCTGCAGGAACAAATTCGCCATAAGGAGAATTTGTTTGTCCGGTATATAAAAGCGTTTCATCCTTTCTTGGATCACCGGCTTCAAAAGCATCCGCCATTTTTTGATTAGGAACATTCCATCCCCAGCCTAAATTCCAATCTCCCGATCCTCTTATTCCCTGACGGCTGGCATAGGTAATACCAACTGTTTTATTGCTTTGTGTATAATCGGCTTGAATTTCAAAAACAGATTCTTTTCCATTTTCCTGAGATTCCCTAAAGATTTGATTATAAGGAGTACTTAAATCATAAATTCCGGAAGAAATAACTGCTTCTGAAGACGCAAGCGCTCTGGACCACATATTCCGTGCTAAAAATGTTTTAGCCTGCAATGCCAAAGCAGCCTCTTTGGTAACTCTACCAACAAATTGGCTTTGCCAACTTTGGGGTAAAGCAGCTACAGCTTCTGTCAGATCTTCATCAATGAGTTGATAAATATCAGCAATAGGCGATTTGGCTACAATTGCCTGTGCCGGATCTGTAATCCTAAAGTCAATCTTTGGAACCTCTCCAAAGGAACGTACTAAATTAAAATATGCGAAAGCCCGGAAGAACTTAGCTTCACCTAAATTAATTAATGTTGTAGGAGTTTTCTCTTCAATAGAATCCGCCGCTGCAATTACATTATTAGATAAGTTTATAAGATTATATTGTCCTGTCCAATATGAGTTTATCAACCAAAAATCTTTAACATATTGAAATTTATCAAAAATATTCGCGGCATCTTCTCCATCACCAGGTGCACTACCTTTATCTGCATCGTCTGATCGCATATTATGTACAGCTATATAGGGCAAACCACTAATACCTTCATTTCGAATTCCTCCACCATATATTGCAAACACTTGACCCTCAAGAGACCCTGGATCTAAATCCTCTTCTGTTAACTGCCCAAGAGGCTTCCGATCTAACCAATCTTTTTTACATCCCGAGGCGATTACAATCACCATAACCAGTAAAACAGAGAACTTTATATATATATTATTTAACTTTTTCATAACCGTGTTCTTTAACAATTAGAAGTTTAAATTTAAACCGAATGTATAAATCGCCGGCACAGGATATGTGCCATCATCCACTCCAAAAGAAGTAGCGCTTCCTCCTATCTCAGGAGTATAGCCAGTACTGTTTCGGAGAGTAAATACATTCTGCGCATTAACAAAAACCCGTAGAGATTTTAAATGTAATCGATCTAATATATCTTGATTAAAGTTATATCCTAATTGCAAATTCCTAAGCCGGAAAAAGCTTCCATCCTCAATATAGTAAGTAGATGGTAAACTATTATTTGATCTTCCTGAGTCCATAATAGGTTCCCAATTGGAAGTTCCTTCTCCATGCCATCTGTCAAGCCTGTTTTCTAAAAAGTTAAATTGAGCGAAAGGATTTCGATTCCAACTTCTAAAAATTTCATTACCATATACTCCCATAAAATCAGTTCCTATGTCGAAGTTTTTATAAGTAAAATTGAGGGAAATACCATAAGTAAAGTCAGGAGTTGGATTACCAATAATAGTCCGGTCGGCATCATTGATCTCACCATTTCCATCTATATCACGGAATTTAATATCACCTAATTTGGCACCGGCATGTACAGGTGATACTCTCAACTCTTCATTTGTTTGATAGATACCATCAGAGATATAGCCGTAAAAATAACCAATAGGGTAACCAACACTCGTTCTGGAAACGTTATCAATAATATTAAAGCCTTCATCTAAAAGCCTGTCTACATTATTATCCATGGTAGTAAAGTTGCCTCCAACTGTTAAAGACATATCGTCGCTGAAAGATTGTGTCCATGAGGTCGATAATTCAATACCTTTATTGCTTACTTCTCCCGGATTTGAGAGACCTGCTTTTACACCCAGTGAAGCAGGAACAGTAACAATGATTCCTTTAGTATCTTTGTGATAATACACAGCATCAAAAGATAATCGATTGTCAAAAGCACCTAGTTCAAAACCTCCTTCCCAAGCATACACTTGTTCCCATCTTAAGTCGCGATAAGGAATATACGACGGTTCATATGCCGGAATAATATTATCTCCAAAAACAGCAGAATTGCCAGCAACTAACAAAGGATATAGCGGATATTGGTTTCCTCCGGTGTTTTGATTTCCAAGTACTCCCCAGGATCCCTTTAACTTCAATCTATTAATGGTAGACTGGTCTTTCATAAAGTCTTCTTCAGAAAGTACCCAGGCCGCCCCTATTGCACCAAAGTTTTGCCATTCATTACCATATTTATAAAACCCGGAAGTCCCGTCACGGCGAAATGAACCGTTTAATAAATACTTGCCTTTGTAATTATAAAGTACCCGTGCTAAAAAAGAAAGTGTTGACCGTTCCCATGCTGTTCCATCTCCTTGCTGCGTATCTGAAGACCCAATGCCAACATACCATTTATCCGGGTCGTTCGGTATAGGATCTCCGCTACCTTGTGTTCTGCTGGCATTTGTTGACTCATATGAATTATAATAGCTCGTCCATCCTGCTGTTGCAGTTAAATTATGGTCACCAAAGCTGTTCTTATAAGTTAACAACCAATCAGTCTGAACTTTAGTGAAGATATTTTGATTTTGCGAAACCGATGTGATTCTATTCAGTGGATCTATCTTACTATCACCTGCAATTTCCGGATTATAAACATTTACTAAAGGGGAATAAGATCTTCCTTGATTAAATCCATAATCAGCTAAAAAATTGGCTCTAAAATTAAAATGTTCAAGAAACTTAATTTCTCCAAACACACTGGCAACAGCTCGGTATTCACGTTTAATTTCCGTATTTCTCCGATCATAGATATCAACTAACGGGTTCCATACTTGAGCGCGTTGAAAATCTGGAAGAGTGTTATACAACCCATATTCATCGTTATATACAGGAGCAATCGGTGCGGCACGTACAGCGCCTGCTACACTTCTTTCTTGAGGTAATTGAGCTCTGTAACCATTAAAATTTACACCGAATTTTAAATTATCAGTGACCTGAAGTTCATCATTAAGTGATAAAGTGATCTTATTAAGCTTTTCATAATGGATTACGCCTTCTTCCTGCGTATAACCTAAACCCATATAGAACTTATTGTTTTCAGAAGCGCCGCTTACACTGAGATTGTTGTAGTTTAAGATGCCACGTTGAAATATTTCATCTTGCCAATCGGTATTCGCTGTCCAATTTGTATAATCAAAAGGAGCGATCCCTTCGTTGGCGCGCTGCTCATCATACAATAGTTTAAATCCGGCCGCATCAGTTAATTTCATACGATCAGATACATCTTTAAATCCTACCGTTGTATTAAAATTGAAATTCAACTGGCCGGCCTTTGCTTGTTTCGTTGTAATAATAATAACTCCATTTGCTCCTCTAACTCCGAAAATAGCCAGAGACGATGGATCTTTTAATATTTCCATCGTTTCTATATCTGCAGGGTTGAGAAAATTGATATTATCGTTCAATATTCCATCAACCACATATAATGGCTTTACACTATTAATAGAGTTAGTTCCTCTGATTCGAATATCCGGATCCGCTCCTGGCCTTCCAGAATTAACAATTTGCACACCGGCCACCTTTCCTTGTATGGATGAAACGGGATTAGCAGATGGCTTATCAGCAACATCGCTTCCTTGTACTGTTGTTATTGAGCCCGTCAAATCCCGACGCGCAGCAGAACCATAACCAATTACAACAACCTGCTCCAGCTCCTGGGTAGATGTTTCTAACTGCACATCTATTTGCTGTTGATTGTTTACAGGTATTTCTTGAGTGCCGTAGCTAATAAAACTAAAAACCAAGGTTGCTGTGGGGTCTACTTGGATTGAATAATTCCCGTTAACATCGGTTTGAGTGCCCGTAGTAGTTCCTTTAACCTGAACGGTAGCTCCCGGCACTGTCTCTCCTGTCTCTGCATCTCGAACGACGCCTTTTACGGTAATCAATTCCTGAGCCCATAAATTAGTTGCGAGAAGAAATAACGATACCGTCAGACAATAGGTAATAATTTTCATACGCTTATTAAATTAATTTTAACGAATAGGTATAATAAGTCTATTAAAGCCCGCCAGAATAACGTAAAAACAAACGCAACGCTTTTACATCGATTTCATCGAAAGAATAGACTAATAGAAACAACCATTAAAACAGAGTAATGTTTTAATTAACAGCTATTTGAACAAAAAAATAGCAGAACTATAAAATTTATCTTTTATCGAAATTGTTTTGATCATATAGAAGATTCGTGAATAAGTGCTTATGTTATTCTAATTAATACAGATTAAACCTTAAGCGGATGCAACTTTAATGATAAACAAAATGTAGATCCTGCTGTTGATTCTTTAACTCATAAATATCGAAATGCCGTTAATCCAGTTAATTGATTATGGAAGCCAAAAAGATGCAAACTTATTTTACGCCTGAAAAAATACATACAGATTTAAACAATAGGGTACGGAAAGTGACTCAAAACTTTATGGAAAAGATAGATGCCACAGATTATCCATGTGTTGGTGCAAAATCGGCTATTCACACAAATCAGTATAGATTTGGGATCTATGGTCAAATGGGTACACAGGAAACTACAACAGCACTAGGCAAAGACTTGATAACATACATAAAAGAAACTGTTGAATTAAATAGCCAATACATGTCTATGATTGCTGTATTTACAGACGAGGTAGATTCTGAGCTTGATTTTGAGAACCGGCTCTGGCAGCAATTGCAAAAACTTCATGATAGCGAAAAAAATAAACCATGGGATACTGCCGTAGGCAATAATCCTAAAGAAAAAGATTTTAGCTTCAGCTTTAACGGCACCGCTTTTTTCGTGGTAGGCCTGCATCCACATGCTAGCAGAAAATCAAGAAGATTCGGCTATTCTGCTATGGCTTTCAACCTTCACCGACAATTTGAACAACTTCGTGATCATGACCTGTATGAAAAGATGAAAAATACAATTCGTGACCGGGAAATAAATTATGATGGCTCTATCAACCCGATGCTCAACGACCATGGCGAAGGTTTGGAAGCGCCTCAGTATAGTGGACGCAAAGTCGATAAAGACTGGAAATGCCCTTTTCATACCTAGTAAATACTAACTAAAGACTTATATATTATTTATGATATGATTAATACAATAGAAAAACAGACGGGAGCAGCTTTTCAACTCAATAAAGGTGATAAACTAAAAGTAATTGATCCACAGGGCGAACAAGTAAGTGATATGGTTCTCTTTAATGCCAACGATAAACGTGAAAAGATTTCTTCAGGGAAAACCCTTGATTTTGAGAATACAATCCTGATAACTAAAGGACACCATTTATGGAGTAACAGAAGTCGAAAGATGATGGAAATACTAGAGGATACCAATAGCCGTAATGATTTTCTGTTAGCTCCTTGCAGCCCTGAAACTTTTCAGATCCTTTATAATAATCCCGACTACCATCCCAGCTGTTTTGAAAATCTTTATACCAACCTTTCCAAGTTTGGAATAGAACCAGATGATATACCAACCGCTTTTAATATTTTTATGAACGTTCAGTTTGCCCAAGATGGACAGCTTTCTGTAGATCCACCTCAAAGCAAAGCTGGTGACTATCTTATCTTTGAAGCTAAAATGGATCTTATTGTTGGCCTTACAGCCTGTTCTGCAGAGCAATCAAACAATTACTCTTTCAAGCCTATTCAATATGAGATCCTTAGTGTCAATTAATATAATCTCTTGCAATTATATTAAGCATTAATAATTATTAAACATTGATAATTTATACCGGAGGCTAATAAGTAATTTAATTATTTCAGACCCAAACATTTACTTTATAGATACGTTCATCATTATGCTTAAATCTTAATGAAATGAATAAAGAGAAAACCAAACACAGTTGGATCTATCGAAATAGTTTATCTGTCGTTTTTATAACTTTATTTATTGTAACTCTCTTCGCACAAGCATATACCGGCTGGAAGGTACATAATGAAGAATTAAACGATGGCGGCCTTGCTGCACTTTCATTTTTTGAGTATACAAAGAGCGGGCACTTTATCTCAGCCACTTTTGAGAACTTTGAGAGTGAATTTCTTCAAATGGCCTTGTATGTTGTACTTACTATAAGCTTACGGCAAATTGGGTCTGCCGAATCTAAAAAGCTTGAGGGAAAAGAACCAGTAGACAGAGAGCCTGTGCCAAGCCCTGACGCTCCTTGGCCAGTACGAAAAGGCGGGTGGGTATTAAAATTGTACAGCCATTCTCTATCGTTAGTATTCTTGTTGCTCTTCCTTATTAGTTGGGGAATGCACTTTTATGGAAGCTTTCAAGATCATAATATTCAACGGATCATGGATGGAAAAACCAGGATAAGCGTTCCGGACTTTGTGATGCAAGCAGATTTTTGGTTTGAAACGTTCCAGAATTGGCAAAGTGAGTTCCTATCAGTTGCTTCAATTGTTATCTTAACCATCTTTTTACGACAAAAAGGATCACCCGAATCTAAACCTGTTGATACTCCTTATCTTGAAACAGAAGATTAGTGTTGGCTTCGAAAGAAAAACTTTATAATTCAGATTTAACTGATCACTCCACTCCTAACTGTGCCTTAGCTCCGGATATGTGGACATCATCTTGCGTTTCTATTGCAAATAAACCGTAAGCCAATGGTGCAGCAGCTGCACGTTCTATAGTTTGATCAAAGAGTTTATCCCAAACTCTTCCTCCTAGTTTTTTGTATTCAGTAATGAGCTGCTTAAGACTTTCTTCACCAAAAACAGAAACATGTCCTGAAAAGTCTTGTGAAATATCGCTAATCTGTCCGGTTGACCAGTCAATAATTCCAGAAACAACACCGTCCTTTGAAGTCAGGACATGCCCCGCATACAAGTCTCCATGAATAAATTGTGTAAAGTCAGGCCAAAGCACATCATTGTCTAACCATTTTCTGTAACGTACTTCCAAGGCACTATCAATACCCAGCTCTGTTTTAACCAATCGTAATCGATCCGCAATTTCGGGTCTCAAATCATTTGGCTCCATTACTTTCAAACCATTTTTTAAAACATCTTTTTGGCTAATGCCATGTAATTCCACTAAAGTTTTTGCCAGTGAAGGTACATAATTTGGATTTTCCTTATCCATATTCCAAGTCACTGCATATGTTTTTGCATCAAAGGTCAATGCAGGTTTGTCTTTTAACAATGGATATGCGACCAATTTTGGAGTAGCAATTTGCCAATCGGGAACCTGTACTGAAAGATGTTTTTTTACTAATCGTAGAATGCGCTTTTCATTTTCAATTTGTTCGCCCAAATTATTACGCCTAGGAATTCGTAGCAACCATTGTCTTTCTTTTTTATCAGTAGCAAAACCAACCTTAAAGTCGATGCCCATTTCATTAAATTTCATTTCGTCCGTAAGAGCCAATCCATGTTCTTCGGCAAGCTTTTGAATGTCTTTAATTTTCATTTTTATTCGGTAAAACTGCTAAGCTAAATAAAGAGAGAACATTCTTCCCAACATATTTGGGTTTATTTCTATCTGCAAAATAGTGATAAAATATGCTGAAAGTATCAACAGAATATTGATACCTTTTAAAGTAGAATCACCTCATACATTTCTATTTCTCAATCTGTTTAATTTGTAAGAAATATATTGAAGTTATCAACGACGATTGCATGGCTTCTGAGATTGATAATTTCTTCTATAATCAGTCAAAAATCAATTTGGTTGCAACAGGTATTATTCCTTTCTATAAAACATTTTCCGATTTAGGCTCCTTTATAAGTTGCTTAACGTCTTTATTTCTATTAAAAGAAGAATAATATTAGACCGGTCAAAGTCAATTAACACCATGAGTAAACAATATACGACACTTGAAGACGATATGAAACCAACGAAAGTGCCTTTAAACGAAGAAGAGCGACTCTTTAGAATCGCTCTTCTACAGCGGAGAGAGAGGGATTCAAGCCCTCATGATGCTAACACTACAGAAAACCAGCATTATAGCAATTTTCCAGATAGCTACCTCGCCAAAACTTTGCCAACATCAGAAAACATCCCTACATTTGATTTTATGGCAAGAAGCTTTACCAATCCTGAAATTAAAAGAGGTAATGAAGTTTTAGACGTACCTAAAGGAAGTACTAAAAAAGCTGAACAAGCAAAGAGACCTTGGTATATTGAATTCTATTGCTTTGATCCCCAAAGCAACAAAATGAAACGTAGTCGATTTAGGGATAACCTAAACCGTATAAAAGATCCCAAAGAAAAAGAACTGGAAGCACAACGGCTGTGTAAAATGTATAATGATCTGCTTGAAGGAGGTTGGTCTCCTTTTGATGAGATTAACAATGAAAAGCTCAGGAAGGATGCTATTAGTATCGGTGTTGATGAGGCAACCGAAGCTTTCTTACAGCATCATAGGGATAAAGGAAGCAGAAAGAAGACGATACAATCCTATGATTCAAAGCTTAAATTGATAGCAGGATATTTTGGAAACCAGAAGGTAAACGATATTCAGGATAACGATGTTTTAAAGTTCCTTTCAAGAATAGAAAAGGATTACAAGTGGAGTCCGAAAACTTACAATAATGCAAAAGGTATTTATTACGGACTCTTTCAATTTCTCATTCTTGAAAAGTATATTAAGGAAAATCCATTCTTACACATTCCATCACGCACAGTTCCAAAAACGGAAAAACATCAGGTATTCAAAGATGATCACTTTATAGCGATTATGGATCGTCTCAAATCAGACCCATACACTGATTTCTTTTGTAAAGCTATTTATTATACCTGTATTAGACCGAAAGAACTTCGTGAGCTTCAATTAAAACATATTGACTTAGAAAAGGGAACTATTTTCGTTCCTTCTCATATTTCAAAGAATAAGAAGGATGCGTACGTTAATATCGATCCAAATTTCAGAAAGGAATTGGATAAGCTTGATATTACTAGTTATGACAAAGAGTTTTATTTAACAGGTTCAGCGGTCAATATTATTGGTAAAACAAAAGTTGGAGATGGAACACCTTACAGACGTTTTATTGCCCATTTAGAAAAGTTGAAACTGCTAAATAACAATTATACTTTATACTCTTTTAAGCATACATCCAATGTAAAGAGATTTATGGCTGGCTGGACACTTGCTGAAATAATGATAGCCAACAGACACGCAAGTCTTGAACAAACAGAGAATTACTTAAAGGATTTAACCAAGTTTGTTGATATTTCTAAAAAGGAAGTTCCTGTAATTTGATGGAGATGTCCACTTTTTTGAAAAAAGTTCCTCTATTTATACTCTATAGAGAGAATGGGGCTTTTAATAGGAAAAGTGGACATTTTAAGGAATTCATTTAAAATAGATGAATCTACAATAAGTAGGTAATTGAATCACATATCAACTTTTCGCCATCGACAAAGAAGAATTAAATAATGTAAAGAAAAACAAACGGTGACAATTATTCGACCAGGATGCCCGACCGTTTTCAGGCCGCCCATTGTTGGTCGTAGTCCTTATAGGCACTCTTCAATAAGTTTGTTGTATAATTTTGATTGTCCACCAGATCCTGGTAAAAAATTATCTCTATTAAAATCAGAATCTTTCAAAGAAGACTTTGCGAGGATTGTTTTGTAAAATGTCTTTTCAACTATCTCACCGATTCGATCAGAACTTACATAAGCATCTCTAAAAAATCTCATTAGAGCCAAAAATCCAGTCGATTTATTCAGTATCATTTCACTTTCTACTTTCCACCAAGCATCAGGCCACCTCTCTTGAACTGCATCAAAAAACTCCCAAATGATTTTAGCAATATCTGCATCTCTTTCATTTATAAATAGATTCCTCAATGGTCTCTTTTCCAATTCTGTTCCACTAAACTTATCAGGTATTTTTCCTTTTTTATATGTATTTCGATCATCCATTGGATCTTTAGATAAATAGTCAATAAGTTTTTCTGAAAACGTAGCTTGAGTTATCGTTTCTTTCTCTTTATCATCAGCAGTACCTAAAATTTTAATTTTATCTTTAAAAGGGGAACCTTCTTTCTGATTCAACGCACGAACAATATTGTGGCAAGTCTTTTGAGGACTTCTAAATTTAGCAAATGCAAAAAGATCAGCAACCAGCGACTTATTTACTTTGGTTTGTGTTTTATTTATAGTCGCAAATACTATAGCTTGATCTTCTAATTCCATTTCAATGAAAATTGTAACATTTACATCAAAATCATCCGGTTTCCCCTCAAAATCTTCAAGACCAGCAATCCTATGTTGACCATCTAAAACCTTGGCAACATTATCTCTAAAAGGCAGATACATCGTATTAGTTTTACTATCATATTCTACATCTTTTTCATTAATGTGTAAAATAACAGATGAAGGAAAGGTTGCGTCTACAAGATTTACATATTTACCAAGCTCTTTTACTCGATTTTTAGATAATTCTCTTTGTATACCTGAATAAACTTCAACTTCTCTTTTTTCATCTCCAACTTCCAATCTTCGTATATCTGCATAAGATATTTTTACGAGATCTTCGTGTTTCATAACTCCAATGTAAAATTCACCTATGGGTTGTTTAACTTCAAGGCATTTTATTGCTATTTTTTGATCTTCTGATTTAATCATAGCCTATAGTTTATCCATTATATTTTGAACTTCTTTAGTACTTTCTTCTTTTACGTCTATGATGGGATATACTTTTAAAAAATCGACATATATGCTGCTGTAAGCGGCGTAAACTGAAAACGCAAAAATGATCAACGAACTTATTCTAATGAACCAAACGTTTATATCCAATGCCGAATTTGAAATCCCTATGGTATAAAGTATAGCATATATTGCTGAGGTAAAAATCAGAAATACAATTGTTAAATGACTAACTAATCTATCTATCTTCAATTTCGATTGCCTTAAGGATGTTTGATTGCCGTCATCTCTGAAAATATAATATGCACTGGTTAATAAACCTGCTGCGAATAGAAGAATTTGTCCATCATCTACGAAAGAAATAACAAACTCATATTTATTAATCATCATTATTCCAATTAAGGACAGAAAAAACGGCAATGTAATACCAAAGATAGAATACAACAATCCAATCCAAGTTTTTTCTTTGTGTAATTTTTTTACATTTTCATCCATTCTAGAAATTCTTAATAATTAATTCCTTAACTTTTATTTTCTCCTTTTTGCACGAAATAAATCTATATGCGCTACATTCTATAATAGTCCAATTATTATATAGGTTTCTAATATCCTCTAAATCGGCGTTTGATATAACGACTTTGCATCCCTTCTGCGATTGTTTTTGAGCAAAATCAGCTAATTTCTCCTGCGAATTTTGGTCAAATTTATCTAAAGTGTAGTGGTTAAAATAAGCGGTATCGGATAATTTGGGATAGGGTGGGTCTAAGTATATTAAATCTCCGTGTTGTGTTAAATTTTCAATGCTATCATAATAATCAAATGCTAATGTTGCCGATTGAAGTTTTGTACTAATATCTTTCAAATGCTCCAAGCTAGAAAAAGCTGGATTAGATTTGCCAAAGGGAACGTTGTATTTTCCAGACTTATTCACTCTATATATTCCATTAAATGAAGTTCTGTTTAAGAATATAAATCTGACTGCCTGTTCTAAAGTTTGATCTCCACTATGCTTATTGAACCTATCACGAATATCATAATAAATACCTTCTGTTACTGGTGTTATAAATTCTGACAATCCAATGAACACGGATTCAGGATCATTTTTAATTTGTTGATAACAGTTGATAAGATTAGGGTTTAAGTCGGATAAAAATGATTGGTTGAAATTGCTTTTTAGGAAAAATGACGCTCCACCTAAAAAAGGTTCGAAGAATCTTTCGATATTATCTAAATCTAAATTTAAGAAAATTTCATTTATTAAATTCTGCTTACCACCAGCCCATCTAATAAATGGTTTTAAGCTCTTATTTTCTTTTTCCTGAAATACATTAATTTTTTCTATCATATTTATTTTCCGCATTCCATCCATCAACAGTATCAACGATACTATGTTTCGCCAAACCGATGCTATATCCGTATTCCCTTTTATTTTGACGATTTTACTATTAGAATGATTTATATAATATAATTAATACAATTTCCGAATAGTGAAGCAATTTATGCAATTTTAATATCAAGTAAAAATGAATAGCAACAAACTCAATGAGTTATTGCATAGTTGAAGAACCAATGTTCACTTAATTTGTTAAATCCCTCTCTATTTACCTTCAATAGAAACAATGTGGGCTTTTAATAAAGAAAGTGGACATTTAATGGATAAAGGTTTCAAGTTACGAAGACAGCATGAAAGAACAATGTTTCTAGTTTTGATTGTGGATTTACATACTGGTTTTTAGGATTTAAAGTTCATGCGAACGCAACCCTTAAAATTGTACAAGCCTCATAGCCAAAAAGATCTATAAGATCTTTTTCTTTCATTTTGTCGATGGTTAACAATATTACCACTATTGGGTTTACTATCTGTATAATCCAATTGTATCAGGATTAATTAACTCATATATGAATGGTATTGAATCAAATGAACCCCTCCCATATCTAATTTTGTCTTTAGATGTATTATTCTTTAAAAAATTTAATATTTCTTGTAGCTCTTCTTTGGTTTTAACGTTAAATAATATTTTCACTTTCTCAAAGTGTTTTTCCGAAGACATTCTTTCAAAAAATTGAATACTTAATCCTTCCCAATATAAATAAGTGTTTGGGAACCATTTTTTATATACGATTTCGCTATCTAAATAACTTATAAAATAGCAAAGAGTATCGGCTAATATTATATCTTCTTTTTTCAGACTTTCAGATAAATTTGTAATTATGTAATCCCCAAAACCAGTTATTTTATTAAAAACCATTGAAGTATAATTTTCTAGATTTTCGTGAAAATTATATAAAAAAACAAATGACTCAAGATCGGTTTTTGCTCTATACTTATCTTTTATGTAATATTTTGAGTTCAATAAGCCTGAAGTAATTTCATAGTTTTTGTTTTTTAAGCAAATAGCTATAGTGTATATGAAAAGTTCGTGGAAGATTATTTTAAATATGTCAAAGCTTGCTCTATTCCAACTACCCGTGTCATTTTTTGGTCTATTATAAGCTGGTGCATTCTCAAAGAAACCAATTAGTAGTTCTTCTGTATTTTCAATTTCATGGGAGGAAAGTATTTCAATGAATTTCAGGTAATCTTCTCTTAAAGGCTTGTATGACTTTAATGCATTAAACAGCTGCTCTCCATATACTTGTAGATCATTTGAGGTGCTTTGCTGTTCAAATTCCCATAAATTATTTGAAAATAAAACAATAAAATCATTGAGTTCTTTAAAAGATATAGCATTGTTCTTTTTTAGTTGATTTTCGATTACTCTTAATTTATTATTTGTTTCAGATAAATTTATACTAGTTTCTGTAATGTAAGCTGGAGGTATCAAACCAAGCTTAGGTTTGGGTAAAGAAGGCGCCTCCAAAATATTTCTTAACAGTTCTTCATAGCTATCTTCAAAACTCTCGATCCTAGAAAAATCGATATATTTTCTGCTTTTAAATATATTGGAAGGTAAGGGTCTTCATTTTCGTCTCTTTCTAGAACGACGGGAATAAATTTTTCTTGTTTTTCTTTAGAATAAATATTTGGTGTAATAATCTGAGTTTCTGTTCCCACTCCCCCTTCTCTTTCATTTGCCTTTTGTGTATATTTTCTATCAGATAAAATTAATACTCTAAAAATCTCATCTGACTTAACCATCTCCTCCATAAAACTATGAATATCGTGTCCATCTTTCAAGGACCATCTATCTAATATGACATCTACAGTATCATTCATTAATCTTGTTGCTAAATTAACTACCCATTCCTGATGTCCACTATTACCCCAGCTATATGAAATAAATATCTTTTTACTCATCTGATTGTTATAAATATTGTCGCTAATAGTAGATTTAACGCAACAGCGCAAAATTTACCGTTTCTATTCCTTCTTTTTAAGATGATAGGCTTATTTATTGCTTAAAAGTAAATATAATAAAGATAAGTTAATCTTTTATTCTCTATCTATGATAATTAGAAATCCAAATATTTTGTCCTGCTATTCATGGAACAGAAGAAGTATCTTGCTAGTTTACAGTGAAATATTATATTTGTAAGAACACATTACGCAATACAGATAAAGGCGGTTAGTGAGATTCTGTTTCGCTAACTGTGTTGTTATAAGCAATTATGAAAGACGAGAATAACATAGAACGAGAAATGAAATTTTGTACTCAATGTAATTCAATAGTTGAGACAGAGGTTATTTATAAATATCATATAGAAGAGCATTATAATGAAGACTTGCAAGGCGGTTGACTACTTTTATAATCGATATTTAAATCCTAATATTGATACTACTTATAGTATTGATGGGTTACAGTTTAGAGGTTCTAGTAGTGATCAACAAGCAAAAATCGATGTCATCCAGGTATTGACAAAACAACAAACTGAACCCAAGGAAGTTTTAAAAGCACTATTATTCATCTTGTATAGGTTTAGAAATAATCTATTTCACGGCAATAAAGAAATTATAAACCTCAATACACAGATTGATAATTTTATAAGTGCCAATGGTATATTAAATGAAGTACTAACAACTATGAAAAGGAATCATTTAATAACATAACAACATCAGTTAATAAAAGTTTGGCAAAATGTCGGCTTAAGTGTCACATTCAAGTCCAGTAACTCTTTGTATAACATAAGCTCTTTATATTTCTTAATTTAGTAATAGGAATATCTAATTATGGTACAAAATTGAAAGTTTGTGTTTCGTTTTGCCATTATAACCAAATTTTGAATCATTAGCTGCATACACATTAAATCATACATTTAGAAATTATGATAATCCACGATAAAACTATTGAGAAATTACAGAAATTAATTAATGAAGAAACAGAACGTAGATCAGGATTTGAATTAGTTAAATTTTTCAATGATTTAGGATTTAATGATAGTTACGGACCAGGCTTTCCGTCAAAGTGGATTTACACTCAAAACAATCTAAAAAAAATCAATGGCACACCAGAACTGGATAAATGTATTAAAAAGGTCTTTTCTCCTTTAAATTTTGTAGGAAAAATTAATGAACTAGATAGACATATTTCATCTTTCAATGAATATTTATCATTTGATAATTGGCTTATTGTTAGAAACGGAAAAGAAATAACATTTAAAAGGACTAATGATGATTATTTTAATAATGTAGCTAACCAAGTTGGCGATGAAAACGTCAAAGAAGAGCAATTTTTAAATAAAGAATTTTCAGACATTGATATTGATAAAATTGAATTAGATTATCAAGTATCTGAAATAATTAAGCAAAGAATTGAAGAAATTGAAAAATGTTTAAAAGCCTCTTCTCCGCTATCAGTTATTTTTCTTTGTGGAAGTACATTAGAAGGAATACTATTAGGGATTGCTACTAAATATCCTCGAGAATTTAATACAGCAAATTCAACACCCAAAAATAAAGAAGGGAAAGCAAAACAATTTCAAGAATGGGATTTAAATAGTTTTATAAATGTTGCTTATGAAAAAGGAATCCTAAAAGAAGATGTAAAAAAATTTAGTCATAGTTTACGAGATTTCAGAAACTACATCCATCCATACCAACAATTGTTTAGTGGTTTCAATCCTGATATTCATACTGCAAAGATTAGCTTACAGGTATTGAAAGCAGCAATAAACCAATTTATAAACTATAAAAAATAGCGACAGCAGCTAACGTCAGTTTTGCAAAATAGAAGCGACCGGGCTTCAAACCCTAAGGTAATACAATTCAAACGAATATTAGTTCAGTTACTAATACTTCATTTATTCAGTGATGAAGATTCGAATATCCTTTATTTATTAAATCCTCTTATATTTATCTGTATGTGATAGCTTTCAAAAAGAAAGTGGAAATTTATTGTACTACTAATTTCTCCAGATGCAAATAACATATAAAACCTATAATAGAGTATTTCTAAAGTATATAATACAAAACAAGAGAGCGATAAAAGAATTGAAGTCATATAAGAATTTTCGACCACATCGGGCGCTTTATTATGGTATTGATTTCAGTATATATAGTTCTGATTATATGGAGTACATTACTAAGATTAATAAGATATTCCCTGAGTTTGAAAAACATAAAGGGGATCTGTTTTATATCATAACAGAATTATATGAACATGAACATAATCTGATAATTGACTTATTCGTTAACTCTCAAATCTATTATGAATTAACCCAAATTCACTATTTACAAAAGTTATTAGAGGATGACGATAGATTATTAAATCGAGTCGATGTAATTGTTAATTTAAGACCTGAAAATCCTTTTGATGCTGAATTTATCTGTTCAAATCCGTATATTAATAAAGATCTTATTAAGAATATCTTAGATGTCTATAAAATGCACTTTATCAAGAATAATAGTTATCTTAGTTCAGGCATCACTTATCAGATTAGAACACAAGAATTTACGGCTAATCAGCTTTTTATATTTAAAGATCGATTTAAAAGAAATCCTTTTAAATATAAATCAGAGAGGATAAGGATAGAGAAGATGGTTATCGGACGCGTTTATAGCTATCTTAAAGAAAAAACCAAACTTATTCCTAAGAAAAACGTGCAAATACCAATCAGCACAGCACGGATAATTTATTATTTACTTTCTATTTTTAATATTTCAGTTAATCCCCAAAGAAAAACGAACAAGGTACAAAGTATCATTGAGTTCGTAAAATATGAAAAGAAAAAGCTGAATCCAGATTTTCGATTTAAAATAAAAAGTAAAAAGCCTAAAATAAACTAATCAATTTATGCAATCAATGCAGTACGATAATTACCTAATGCAGTAAAATGCTTCCGGGAATAGCGTTTCTGATTTTGATTGATTCCCAGATTGAAGATTCCCTCCTTTGCATCAACCCTTCTAAGGTCTAGGGCCAAACTTATTTTTTAACTCTAAAATCCCAAAAATGGATTTAGGAAGCTACCGAGCTCAAAAGCGCTCGGAAAAAGCAGTAAACACTGCACACATAACTAACCAAATGGTTATTACTAATGAAACCTTCTTTACGGAAGACAATGAAAACGGTTTTATCTCCAAAGAGGAGTTTATAAACCATATTGATAGCCTGATAGATTCAGAGTATGCTATCAATGCTTTAGGGGAATTTTTTGGTAACCTATCTGATGGGTTGGTAAAACTTAAAATCTCTCGTTTCCCTTGGACAAACCCCCAAACCAACAAGCAGATGTTTTTCGTTGATTTCGATTCGAAAGTATCGAGACAGTATTCTGTGGAATGCTTTAAAGGCTTAAACAAGCTTATTGACGGCTATACCCATGGCAAGTTCAATTGTGCACTAAACCTTGATGAGTTGTTTAAAAGAGCCAAAGGGGTACAATAAGCCTGAACGGGGAGAGCAATCTCCCCGTTTTTACATTATAAAAGATAATCCAAAATGAAAAATATAGAAATTCCAATAAATAAAGATAAATCCGGAAAGGTACAATGGTTAACCGATGTATTACCTGATTCAATTATACCCAGCAATGTGATACTTTTTAAAACCTTGCCCGGGATAGGTGCAACATACAGCGAATTGTTCAAAGCTGACCGCAATTCAATTATTATAGAACCCAATGTTCCGGTAATAAAAGGGAAACGAACAAAGAAGCGTAAAACAAAAAACACGAGTGGGGTTTTAGGAATTTGTAAGGGAATATACACTCAGGATGTGATTGGTTATCTTTCTAATACCGATGTCGAGTATAAAAAAATAATGGTTACACCTGAATCCTACCATAAAGTCGTAAAAGCAGCAGAAGTCTTGGGTATTGATATCTATATGGATTACTTTCTTCTTTATGATGAATGTGACCGCACTTCAAAGGATATTGACTATAGGGAAACCATTATAGCTCCTATGGAGGATTTTTTCAAGTTCAAACAGAAAGCCTTTGTTTCGGCGACTGCAATTAGGCCGAGTGACCCTGAATTTGAAAAACAAGGATTTAGCAAAATGATAATCAAACCGCAATTCGATTACTCAAAAGAATTGACGCTTATTAAAACAAATAATGTTTTTTCAAGCACTAAGAAACTTATTGAAGACCTTAACTTGAAATCAAAAGAAGAAACATATTGTATCTTTCTTAACAGTATCAACGGCATCCTTGCTTTGGTAAAACATCTAAATATCGTAAACTCAGATTATACCATATTTTGTTCAACGGATAAAAAATATTTATTAAACTCAAGTCAATACGGAAATGTTAAGGATGATATTGATAACAGTTTTACCAAGTACAATTTCTTTACAAGCCGGTTCTATTCAGCCGTTGATATTTATATGAAAGAGTCAGAGGGAATAAAGATTATTAAACCGATTGTTATAATGCTTACCCAACTTCATATTGCAGAGCATACAATAATTGATCCTACAAGTGATGCAGTACAGATTGTTGGACGCTTCCGTGATGGAATTTCCAAAGCTTATGCAATAACAAACATTAATAAAAACATAAAATATAAGGACGCGGAGAACTCCAAGCAATTCCTAAATGAATCCAGGATTGTATATGAGCACATCAGAGCTTTATACAAAGGTACAACTACTGAGGGCGGAAAGGAAGTTTTAGGTCAAGCGTTGGAGATGGTTCACTATTCTAGGTTTGTAAAGGAAGATGGGGAACCCAACTATTATATGCATGATAATTTTCACTACAAAGAATACCTAAAATCGTTATATACGGATTGGGAGAAATTAAAAGAAGCCTATCATATAGACCATTTTAAGGTAACTAGTAATAAAGAAGAAGCGTATAGCATTGATGATTCTCTTACAACAATACGCATACGAAAGCCCCTTTACCGTAATTTAGTAACGGCAGTATGTAATGAACTGAACGCCATAGAAAACCGGAATAGTGATATGCTATTTGTTCTAGACAATACAAACGATTTACTGAATGAGCTAGTTACGGACTTTCCATTGATAGTCAGGGGTTATAAAATGCTTGGTATGGAGGAAACGATTAAGATTGGAACTTCTGATGCTGCCATAGAAAATGCAATAAATGTCAAGCATTACAGTGATGCTAAAGGTAATTTCGAGTTTATAAAAACCTTGAACCGTATATTTCCGGTAGGCACAAAAATGCTTCTACCCGATTTAAAACAGAGGATGGAAGGAATAATTGAAATGCATGGTTTATCATTAATCCCTACTAAAAAACTAATTGAGGAATATTTCGAATTAAGTGGCAGGAAAATTATAAATGAAGATAATAAGAAGGGTTTTGAGATTCTAGGCCATCGTTTTTTAGGACAGTAATTATAAATCCTTTAAGGAAACTAAAAGACTGTCCTAAATAAAAAGACGGTTGATAAGTCGGATAGTGAAAAGTAAGGTTTATACCCCTGATAAATTACTATCCGATAATTTTTTATTTATGCATCATTAAATATCTATTTTGTATTAACCTCTTAATAGAATATTGGTGCTTTTAAAAAGAAAGTGAATACTTTCATTCAGTCTGACATGAAAGATTTTAAGCCAGCATTTTAGGACAGTAATTATAAATCCTTTAAGGGAAATAAAAGACTGTCCTAAATAAAAAAGACAACTGATAAGTCGGATAATGAAAATAAGGGTTATACCTTGATAAATTATTGTCCGTTTTTATTTAATCCTTAAAATCAACTATTAAGGATTATCCTTTCTCATTTACACCTCTAATCAATAATTAAAACATCCTCTTTCTATAACTGTGATATAGGAAAATCAGTATCGTGTGCGTTTATATTTAAGGTTCAAAATAGCTTGGTGTAATCTCAATCTTTGAATGATTTTATTTTATCACTTAGATATTGGTTTTTCCATTAAAAAGACTTGGGTCAGTATTTATATAAAGTGATTCATTAAGTTGATTCTGAGCAATAGAACGTTCCCTTTCCAATTGTCTTATCTTATCACTTAGATGAGCAGAGGCAAACTCGTCATTTAGATTAGCTTGTTCCTCCTTTAAATCGCTTATTTCATATGTGATATTTTTTATTCTATTAGCTATCTTATTTGTACCTACTCTCACATCAATCATTGTTTTTTCAAAATCAGATAACTTTCTTTCATATGAAGATATAAGTTGATTCTCCCTTTTTTTAGATTCCGCTAATTCATTCCTTAATATATCAATTGTTTCATTGTTGTTTAACGTAAGACCATGATTTTCATTCTCAAGATTATTAATTCTAAGGGATAATGAGTCAATAATTTCATTATAATTCTTCTGCTCTTCATAATCCTGCTTAGCGTTCTCTACTTTACTTTTTTGAATTTCAATTTTAACATCTCCTTTTAGCTTATTAATAGTTTTATCTGTGGCTAATTCATTTCTTTTAGTAACAGCTTTATTTGAAAGGACTTCAAACAACCAATTTAGATAGGGCAATCCAATAACATAAAATAAAGCAATTCCGAATGGCCAAAAAAGAATCAAGCTGTTATTAGAGAAGTTGTCTTTTATATAATCAATTTTGTCTTCAATATTTCTACTTGAAAAAATTATAAATAAAATTGGTTTCCAGTTTAATACTATCCAAGAAGTAAAAAATGCCCCAATAAGTGGATTGTTAATCCGCTCTTCAGTAGACATATACAGACTTTTTATTAAATTCATCATTCTTGTTTGGTTTGTAATTGGTTAATCAAACTTACTAATTTTCTGATCATAAGTATAACTTTTAAATATTGAGTACTATTAAGAAATTCGGATAGTGAAACAAGGGATTATATTCTCATAAATTACTAGCCGATTATTATACAATAAATATCAATAAGATGATACTTATCTTTCAAACCTCTCATCCAGCGCCTTTATAATAGTATCTTTCATATCTCCATGCTCTTTACCATACGCTTGATTCCAAATTCCATCTTCCTTTCTGAAAACAAATATAGCTGCGGTTTTATTGGCATGAACTGTATATGTATTAGGTCCAAAATGTCCAGGAGTGATTTCCAGCTTTGCTGTTATTGTTCGCCCTTTCCATTCAAAAGTTAATTTATCCATTTCTAAGCTTTGATTATATTGACCTTGAATTGCTAAATATTTTAGTAAATATAGAAATATTTCATGAAGGAAATAGTTTATTAAGAAAAGTTAATGAATTTCGGATAGTAAAAAGTAAGGGTTTATACCCCTGATAAATCACTATCCGTTTTTATTTCAATCTCAAATTTTTATAATTTTTTTTTATAATTTTTATGAGTCAAATTTTAAATCTGCTCTTAAATTCAAAAAAATAAATGTGGTTCGACCTCTGATGGTATATTCATTTTCATACCCTCGCCAAGTGATAATGGAAGTAAAAAGATTTTAGCAAATCAATTCCAATTCAAAAGTGGGTTTCATAATAAATCGTGTGAGGAACTATGGGATACAGCAACAGTTTAATAACTGTGTACTTATTCTTTAAAAGCAAAAACTGCTAAATCCATTATCTATTATTAAGGTGATCTACAATACTTGGGAATGAAATTAAGCTTAGATGCTCTTTTAATGGCTTTTGATGGAACAAAAAACTAAACAGATATATTTCATTTTACCAACTGTTGGGGCTTTTAAAGAAGAGGTTAACACTTAAACTACCCAATTGTATTATAAAATACCCAATAATAGTTATTGATATTAAACCGTTTATGATGTCCTTTGAACTGTTACGCATTTGTACAAAACAATTTCAGTAAATTTGTAAAACTTTTGAATTATAATTTAACTTTAAAATCAAAAGAAACTATTTGAATAAATAATAAAAGACATTAAAAATAAGCGTTAACTAAAAGTTCTTGTCAGAGAAAACCTAGGAAATTTTCAGATGCACAACAAGGGCAGTTAGAGTAACGTCTCATGCTAAAAAGCGTGGGGCGTAACCTATCTGTTTGTGCATGGGCTCCTAGGTCCC
>Ga0160433_100230_pt1 | contig 41311 bp, 38 predicted proteins | sample HID1972K_E0MG_FD_108235 | JGI IMG/M metagenome (GOLD analysis project Ga0160433, IMG submission 108235) | Enriched pill bug-associated microbial communities from UW Madison campus, WI, USA - HID1972K_E0 MG | ecosystem: Host-associated > Arthropoda: Insects > Digestive system > Unclassified ...
ATCAGGTTATTCTTAGCATCCCAATATTGATAAACTCCGGGTTTATGCGGAATATTACTAATTGTCTCGCGATAGTTGAATGATGTCATAAATTTTCTCCGCTACCAAAGTTAGGGAGCTCATTTTGAATTAAAGACTGATTTGCATTTAAAATTCTTCGCATTAGTGTCATAATTCGCTTCCTTTTACTTACTATCGAATAGTATTGATATTTTTGTAGAGTTCAATTTGTTAAATTCTATGCTGCGTAAACCGCTTTTCCTTTTTTATTTTCTCTTTTTTTATGCTGTAACGCAGCTTATTTGGTGGGGTGTACTTCTTATACAGATTGCCCCTCAAAGAAAAGGAATGTTTATTGGAGAGGCGATTTTCTTTTTTAGCATCTTCATTTTCGGTGCTATTAAACTGAAACGAGCCTTTGAGCGTGAAAAAAAACTTCATCAGCAGCAACATAATTTTATGCTTTCAGTAACGCATGAACTAAAGTCTCCCCTTGCATCTATAAAGCTTTATATCCAAACTATATTAAAAAGAGAGTTAGATAAGGATCAACAGCAGCAGTTTATGCGAAATTCTCTGAAAGATATTGAGCGGTTAGATGATTTAGTTGAAAACGTATTAATTGCTACTAAGTTGGATAGTGTGCAAGTTGAGCTTCAAAAGGAACCATTTAATTTTTCTGAAGCTGTGACTAAAATTTCTGATCGTTTGCAGGTTTACTCTTGTACTACACAAAGTATAAAATTAAATGTTGAGAACGATATCTATTTGAGAGGTGATAGTTTTGCACTATCTTCGGTTGTGACTAACCTTTTGGAAAACGCCATTAAATATTCTCCTCCTTGTGAACAGGTTTCAGTTAAATTATATCGGGAAAAGGAAGAGGTTATCTTGTCGATAGCTGACTTCGGTATTGGAATCCCGGAAAGTGAGAAGAAAAATATTTTTAATAAATTCTACCGTGTTGGAAGCGAAAATACTCGTAAAACAAAAGGCACTGGCTTAGGATTATATATAGTGAAAACTGTACTTGATAAACATCAGGCACAAATTAAGGTAAAGGATAATAAGCCTACAGGAACTATTTTTGAAATAACATTTAATCATTATGCAGCAAGCTAAACAACGTATTCTTCTCGTCGAAGACGAAGAACATTTACTCGAAGCAATTAAGTTAAACCTGGAAATGGAAGGCTACAAAGTTAGTACTGCCACAGATGGTAAAAAAGCGCTGAAAATATTTAAAGAGGAGCGTTTTAATTTAATTATCCTAGATGTAATGATTCCCGAAATTGATGGGTTTCAAGTTGCTGAAACAATTCGCCTTGAAAACACAGAGGTGCCAATTATGTTCCTGACTGCAAAAAATACCAGTGAAGATCGGGTAATGGGGTTGAAGAAAGGTGCTGATGACTATCTTGTTAAACCATTTAATCTGGAGGAATTAATTCTTCGTGTAGGAATTCTTGTTCGCAGAGGATTAACAGGTAATGATTTGAAAGAAGTAAACTCTTTCAAGATAGGCGATAAAACCATTCATTTCAACTCATTTGAATTGCATCATGCCGACGGTAGCATTACTGCTTTAACAAAAAAGGAGACTATGCTGTTAAAATTACTTGTAGAACGAAAAAATGAAGCCGTATCCAGAGAGCAGATCTTAGAAACTGTATGGAATTATGATGTATATCCATCTACCCGTACCATAGATAACTTTATCCTAACATTCCGTAAATATTTTGAACCTGATCAAAAGAATCCGATTTATTTTCATTCGATTCGTGGTGTAGGATATAAATTTACAGACCACACGTAATCCAGATTAGATGATGACATCCAGATGGCGATGGATAATTATTGTTATTGCAATGATGCTTTTAGCATGGGCGGTATATCATCGGTCGTATCAAATAGGTTCCTTGCTGATAGCCATAGTGGCATATATGGTTTGGTCTCATTTTAAAGAGGGAACCGTTGTATTAGCCTCAGAAGCGTTTCAAAAGAAAGAATATGATAAGGCTAGAAAACTTCTGGCCGATATTAAAAATCCCGAATATTTAAGAAGGAAACGAAGAAGCTATTATGAGTTTATAAGCGGTAATTTATACCTGCAGCTTCTGGACGATAATTCGGCTGAACGTCATTTTCAGATAGCATCTCGTATGCCATTCCGCAGGCCAAATGACAAGGCTATTGTATTTGTACATTTGGCAAATATAAACCTAAGAAAAAAAGATTATGAGCGCGTAAGAGCTTATCTGGCTAAGGCTTCTGAATTAGAAGTAAGTTCAAGAATTGCACAGATTATTAATAGAATAGAAAACGAAATACCAAAGAAGTGAATCAAAAAGTAGAAAACAGTCTGTTTATTCGTGCTGCGCTTTCGCAGCAAGCTGAGCGTCCGCCAGTGTGGATGATGCGTCAAGCAGGGAGGTTTATGCCCGAGTATTGGGAAATTAAAAACAAATACTCCTTTCTTGAAATGTGTAAAACTCCTGAAATCGCTGCCGACGTAACCATGTTGCCGGTTAATCTGTTAGGAATTGATGCTGCAATACTGTTTTCAGATATATTAGTTACCCCTGAAGCAATGGGTGGTGACTTAAGTTTTAAGGAAGGAGTAGGGCCAAGGTTCTCAAATCCTGTGCGCAATAGAGCAGAGGCTGAAGCTTTAGAAACCGATGTTGTTGATAAGCTGCAATATGTTGCAAAAGCAATTAAAGAAATTCAAAGCAGGTTAAACGGCTCAATTCCGTTAATCGGCTTCGCCGGAGCTCCATTTACCATATTAAGTTATTTAATTGAAGGTGGGTCTTCCAAGGATTTTAAGAAAACAAAGTATCTTTTGCATAATGATCCTAAATTAGCTCATTTTATCCTTGCTAAAATAGCTAAGGTGACGATCGATTACCTGAACATGCAGATCGATGCCGGTGTAAATGCTTTGCAGTTATTTGACAGCTGGGCACAAGCACTTTCATGGGATGACTATAATGAATTTTCACACCAGTATAATAAAGAAATAATCTCTAAATTGAACCGTAAAGGTGTGCCGATTATTTCATTTGCAAAGGGAAGTTCTGTTTTCTATCCTTTAATGGTTGAATCCAAGCCTGATGTGATCTCTGTGGATTGGAATGCAAACTTGAGAAATTTAAAAGATTCCCTGCCAGCCGGAATTGCAGTTCAAGGAAACTTAGATCCGTATATCTTTTATGCAGATAAGCCGGTGATAAAGAAACGTATTGAGCAATTGTTTGAAAGTATGCGTGGTGTAGATGGATATATATTTAACCTTGGACATGGCATTATGCCTGATTTCTCATTCGATAAGGTAAAATATGCAGTAGATTTAATTAAAGAATTTAGATATTAAATTGTTATCGTGATTTACCTATACGCTAAATCTATCCATATCATTTTTGTCATTTGTTGGATGGCCGGACTTTTCTATATAGTCCGGCTATTCGTTTATCATACTGAAGCAAAGCTGAAATCAACAGACGAATACACGATTCTTCATAAGCAGTTTATAATTATGGAGAGCAAACTGTGGTGGGTAATAACAACTCCTGCGATGTATCTAACCATAGCAGCCGGTTTGGTTATGTTTTATATTAATCCAGCACTTTTACAGACCCCATGGATGCATGTAAAGCTGGGTTTTGTATTAGCCCTGATTATCTATCATTTTATTTGTCAGCGTATTATGAGATCCTTAAAAGAAGAGGTTAGCAAGTGGACTTCAACACAGCTTCGATTATGGAATGAGGTTGCTACGATTATACTGTTCGCGATTGTATTTATTGTGATATTAAAAAGTGCTGTTAACTGGATTTATGGTTTAGTAGGCTTAATTGCTTTGTCCGTTTTGTTAATGATAGCTGTTAAGATTTATAAACGTTATCGTAATAAAGCTTCCTAATATAGTATCGTAAATTTAAATTCAAGAGGTTTAAATTTATGGATCAGTTCCCGAATAAAGCTATCTCCATATTTTACGTAATAGGGCCCAAAGTTCTCTATTCTTTCTTGCAGAACGCCACCAGGAAAAAGTTTTTCCTTTATGCGCTCAATCTGGTTTAGAGCTTCCTTGTAATTGTTTTGATCTGCCTTTAAGAGTTTCTTTTCCAGTCTGTCAATGGCTTTTTTCAATCGGGCTTCAATGGCATCCGTACTTGGGCCTAAAGTAGGATCTATTTTATAGGCTCTAAGCTTAATCTTCTCGAATAGAGATGTAAATTCCAACCACTCATCATTTAAGTTTAAACGATGCTTGCTATGCACTCGCACATATTCTTTCTTTAAGACTTCTGTATTCTTGAAAATGCTTTTGTAAGTAAAATTAAGCCGATATATCTTTTCACCTAACGTGCCATCTGCTATCATTGCAGAGTTGCGAGGTATTAATATTGGGAAATCTATTTGATAATGATCAAAAACACCCTTCAATTGCATCCAATAGTTTATTTCTGCACCTCCTCCAATATAAGCTAAGTTAGGAAGGATGATTTCTTGATAAACAGGACGCATAATAACATTCGGACTAAAGCGTTCCGGATGTTTTTCTATTTCTTTAAGAAGTTCGTTTTTAGAGAAATATCGTTGTTGATTAAGAATCTCATATTTCCCGTCTCTATTAAAAATAATTCGTTCGCGATAATTATCTTTTAAGTAGAAAAAGTTGATATCTCGTCCATGAACCTGTGTTTTGAAACCAGCATCTGAAAGTTCTTTCGATGTCTTTTCAACTTCACGAGAACTATTCTGTTCAAGGATATCCTCTTTAATCACAGGGATAAAGAGCTGTTTTAATTCAATTTGGTCGGCATCTATTACTACCAGTCCATAATCTCCAAATAACTGATTAGCCAAGCTGCGAGTAGCATCAGCAAGATTGGATTGTCCCAAATAAGCCTTTTCTATTATTTGTGCTAATTTATAAGAGTTTTCTGATAGGCCTAATATGTTCTGGTAAGTTTGTACTGCCTCTTTAATATCAGAAGTAGATAGGCGTCCGGTAGCTCCACTTGCTTCTTTATTCCACTTGATAGTATGTCTGGAGATATGGGTATGGTTAATTTCTTCAAAATCATGATCCTCAGATGCCATCCAATAAACAGGAATGAAATTGCTTGATGGAAATTGATCTTTTAAATCCATTGCCAATTTAATAGCAGTGGCTATTTTGAAAATAAAATATAAAGGCCCTGTGAAGATATTTAATTGATGACCGGTTGTAATTGTATAGGAATTGGGTTCATTCAGCAAATTAATATTCGCTAAAGACTCCTTAGATGTCTGACAATTCTTCTGTTGCTCCAGAAGAGCATTAACTAATACTTTTCTGTGTTTAAAGGTCTTGCTATTGATTTGCTTAGTGAATCCTGCTTCATCCGGCCTGTTACCATAAAAACCTGATAGATTTTCATTGTTCTCGAAATAGTTGAGTAATAAGGACGAAAAGCTGAGAGTATCGCTGTAATCAATATAAGTTGCCTTCATATTGCAAAAGTAGTATTCTGAGGTTGAGTAAAAAGTATATAATGATTATTTTACAATTGAACCATGTAAATCAAAATCATCCGCTCGATTAATTAAAACGTTCGCATATCTTCCCACCGTAACATAACTATCAGCCTTTGCAATTAATACCTCATTATCAACCTCGGGTGAATCAAACTCAGTTCTACCAACAAAGTAATCACCTTCAACTCTATCGATCAAGACCTTATATGTCTTGCCTATTTTTTGTTGATTGATATCATAAGAAATTCCTTGTTGAATTTCCATTATTTGTTCTATCCGAGCTTCTTTAATTTCGACTGGAACATCATCAACCAAACTATGCGCATGGGTGTTCTCCTCATGTGAATAGGTAAAACAACCTAAGCGATCAAATCTACTTTCAGCAACCCATTCTTTCATCTCCTCAAAGTCTTGTTGGGTTTCACCCGGATATCCACAGATTAAAGTAGTTCTTAAAGCAATGTTCGGAACTTTATCGCGAATCGCGCTTACAAGATCAAGTGTTTTCTGTTTGGTAATACCTCTACGCATTGACTTGAGCATATTGTCAGAAATATGCTGTAATGGCATATCTAAATAATTGCAAATATTGCTTCGTTCATTCATCGCATCTAGAATATCCATAGGGAAACCTGAAGGATAAGCATATTGCAGTCTTATCCATTCGATGCCTTCAACATCAGAAAGATTACGCAATAGGTCTGCCAGATTTCGCTTGCCATAAATATCTAAACCATAATAAGTTAAATCTTGAGCAATTAAGATAAGTTCTTTGGTGCCATTTTTTGCTAAAAACTTCGCTTCCTTCACTAAATCATCTATTGACTTTGATACGTGCTTTCCGCGCATCAATGGAATTGCACAAAAGGAGCAAGGTCGATTACAGCCTTCTGCAATTTTAAAGTATGAAAAGTGTGATGGAGTGGTTAGCAAACGCTCTCCTACTAACTCATATTTATAGTCAGCGCCGACAGATTTTAATAAATTCTGTAAATCATTGGTTCCAAAATAATTATCAACATTTGGAATCTCTTTCTCTAATTCGGGTTTATATCTTTCTGAAAGGCATCCGGTAACAATTACCTTTTTTAATTTTCCTTCGTCTTTTAAGGCACTATATTCCAGAATGGTATCTATTGATTCTTGCTTGGCATTATCAATAAATCCACAAGTATTAATTATTACGATATCATCTTGCTGCACATCATCCGACTCATGTACAACCTCCATTTTGTTGCCTTGTAGCTGGCCCATTAATACCTCACTATCGTGAATATTTTTAGAACACCCTAGGGTAACTACATTTATTCTCGGCTTTCTTTGGATGCTCGCGTCCACTATCTTCGTTTTCATCCTATTTAAATAGAGAGTTTACAAACTCATTTTTATTAAATAACTGTAAGTCATTTATTTTTTCTCCAACACCAATATATTTTACAGGTATTTTAAACTGATCAGAAATACCAATAACTACTCCACCTTTTGCAGTACCATCTAATTTTGTAAGTGCTAAAGCATTTACATCTGTAGCTTCTGTAAACTGCTTGCATTGCTCAATAGCGTTCTGCCCGGTAGACGCATCCAGAACCAAGAGTATTTCATGAGGAGCATCTGGTATAACTTTCTTCATTACATTTTTGATCTTGGTCAATTCGTTCATTAACGCAATTTTGTTATGTAAGCGTCCTGCAGTGTCAATAATTACAATATCTTCACCATTGGATACTGCCGATTGTAATGTGTCATAAGCCACGGAAGCCGGGTCTGAACCCATAGGTTGAGCAACTACCCGTACGCCTACCCGTTCTCCCCATACTTTTATTTGATCAACAGCTGCAGCTCTAAAGGTATCTGCGGCCCCAAGAACAACTTTATTGCCACTTTCTTTTAGCTTGTGAGCAAGCTTACCTATGGTAGTGGTTTTTCCAACCCCATTAACCCCTACGACCATGATTACATAAGGTTTGTGTTTCCCATATTCAAAATTAACAAAATCATCACTGTTGTTTTCTGCTAATAAAGCTTGGATCTCTTCCCGAAGGATTTGATTTAACTCAGAAGTATTTACATATTTATCACGTTCTACACGAGCCTCTATTCTTTCAATAATTTTCAGTGTTGTAGTAACACCAACGTCAGAGGTGACTAAAATCTCTTCTAACTCGTCCAGAACAGCATCATCAACGGTTGACTTTCCAACTACTGCTTTTGATATTTTTGCAAAAAAACCTTCCTTGGTTTTCTCTAAACCCTTATCAAGGGCTTCTTGCATTTGTATGGTGGGTTTTTCCTTCTTTTTAAAAAAATCAAATAATGCCATAATTATAGATGAATTAATAAATGTAAGGATTTTACGTAGCTATAAAATAGAAAAGCCCTTCCAAATTTATCGGAACGGCTTATATAAAAACTTTTAAATATTGTTATTCAGTAGGAGCTGAAGCTACAAGGTCTTTTGCAACCTCTACTGCTGCTTTAATTTGATCATTGTGTGCTATAAGCTCTTTGAAAGAGTAAGCACCTGTCTTTGGTGATCGAGCAGCTGTAATAACCTTTGTATAATCTTTACCTTTTCCTGATTTCAGGGATGCGATTGATTTCTTTGCCATTTCTTTAAGCTTTTATGCGCCAAGCGCGTAAAAAGATATTATTTAATTTCTTTATGAAGAGTAACTTTACGAAGCACAGGATTAAATTTCTTCAATTCTAAACGCTCAGTGGTGTTCTTCTTGTTCTTAGTGGTAATATAACGAGACATTCCCGGTTGACCACTCTCTTTGTGTTCAGTACATTCTAATATTACTTGAACTCTGTTACCTTTTTTAGCCATTATTGTATTTCTTAGATTCGTTCTCTATTATAATTGAACGATATATTTTATTATATAGATATTCTGAAAGAGCATTTGTTTAGTGAATACTAAATAAAGCCTTTTTTTACGAATTTATCAATAACTGCTGAGATACCCAGTTTATTGATGGTTTTGATTGCCGAGGTAGATACTTTCAAAGTAATCCACCGGTTTTCTTCCGGAATAAAGAACCTTTTTGTTTGAAGGTTCGGGTAAAATCTACGAATGGTTTTAACGTTTGAGTTAGAAACCTTATTCCCCTTTAATGCTGTTTTACCTGTTAAATCACAAACTCTTGACATGACTAATGCTATTTCGTTCTATTAATTCTCAATTATTTAAGAGTGTGCAAATATCGAAATTAATTTTGATTATGCAATTATATTTTGTTTCTATTTTTCAGGATATGTCCTGCATTCGTAAAAACCGGGAGTAATATTTCAATTAAACCTTAAAAGAATTGATGCTTCTTTGCTTTTCAGTATATTTATGCTGAATTCCAGAATTCAAAAATACCTAAATTTTAAATACTCTAAGAAATTATTTTACATATGGAACTGCAAATTAAAGATTTTGAAGACTATGAGAAGACTTATCGTTATAGTGTAGAGAACCCGGAAGAGTTCTGGGCAGGGATTGCCGATACATTCTTCTGGAGAAAGAAATGGACTAATGTTTTAAATTGGAACTTCAAAGAACCCAATATAAAATGGTTTGAAAACGGGAAGTTAAATATAACAGAAAACTGCCTGGATCGTCATATCTATAAAAATGGCGATAAGCCGGCAATTATTTGGGAACCAAATGACCCCACTGAAAGTGCACGTATTTTAAGCTACAAACAACTGCTGGAAAAAGTTGAACAGTTTGCAAACGTCCTGAAAAATAATGGTATTAGTAAGGGAGATCGAGTTTGTATTTATTTACCGATGGTTCCAGAACTAGCCATTGCAGTTTTGGCATGTGCGCGCGTTGGTGCCATTCATTCGGTAGTATTTGGAGGTTTTTCAGCACAGTCCATTGCGGACAGGATCAACGATGCTGAATGTTCATTGGTAATCACTGCCGATGGTAATTACAGAGGAACAAAAGTTGTTGAATTGAAAAGCATTGTAGATGATGCTCTGGTTCAATGTAAAACCATAAAAAAAGTAATCGTTTTGACTCGTGCAAGAATAGGTGTTTCTATGATTAAAGGCCGGGATGTATGGTGGGAAGATGAAATCCACAAGGTAGAAAGTCAGGGGAATCCATCTTATCCAGCCGAAGAAATGGATGCAGAAGATCCTTTATTTGTACTTTATACATCAGGCTCTACCGGCAAACCGAAAGGAGTAGTTCATACTACGGGGGGCTATATGGTATACACCGGTTATACTTTTAGCAATGTATTTCAATATAAACCCGATGAAGTATTTTTCTGTACTGCAGACATTGGTTGGATAACCGGGCACTCCTATATTGTTTATGGGCCCTTATCTCAAGGCGCTACTTCTTTAATGTTTGAAGGAATACCTACCTGGCCAGATGCCGGACGTTTATGGGATATTGTTTCAAAACATAAAGTGAATATCTTATATACTGCTCCAACTGCCATCCGTTCATTAATGGCTGCCGGGAATCAGTATATAGAAGATAAAGATTTAAGCACCATTACCAAATTAGGTTCTGTAGGCGAACCCATTAATGAAGAAGCCTGGCATTGGTACAATGAGAAGGTAGGAAAAGGAAATGCACCGATCGTAGATACCTGGTGGCAAACTGAAAATGGGGGGATATTGATATCTGCTATTGCAGGCATTACTCCAACTAAGCCCGGTTATGCGATGTTGCCTTTGCCCGGAGTGCAGCCTGTATTAATGGATGAGAATGGAAAGGTATTAGAAGGCAACGGTGTTAGCGGTAACCTGTGTATAAAATTTCCATGGCCTGGAATGCTTCGTACTACCTGGGGGGATCATGAACGCTGCCGTTTAACCTATTTTTCTACGTATGAAGGAATGTATTTTACAGGTGATGGCTGTTTGAGGGATGAAGAGGGATATTACAGGATCACTGGCAGGGTAGATGATGTATTGAATGTGTCAGGGCATAGAATTGGTACTGCTGAGTTAGAAAATGCTATTAATATGCATAGTGATGTTGTTGAATCTGCTATTGTAGGTTATCCGCATCCTGTTAAAGGGCAAGGAATATATGCTTTTGTAATTATGGAAGGTCATGAGAAAGATATGGAATTGGCTCGTAAAGATATTAATGCGACAGTCGCCCGTCTTATTGGTGGAATTGCAAAACCAGATAAAATACAGTTTGTAAGAGACTTGCCTAAAACACGTTCAGGAAAGATCATGCGTAGAATTTTACGGAAAATTGTTGAAGAAGATTTTGCAAATGTAGGCGATATCACGACCTTATTAGATCCAAGCGTTGTAGAGGAAATCAGAGAAGGTACAGAAAAAATGAAAGCTTAAAATTATTTTCTAAAACAATTTCTATAGGCTCATGTTATCTTTATAATTAATAGATTATTTATTCTAAACGAGAAAACGAGATGGCAGAGTTAAAATTAAAAGGAGCTTGGAATCAAATTAAAGGAAAAGCAAAGCAATCATATGCTGATTTAACAGATGATGATTTGTTATATGAAGAAGGGAAAGAAGATGAATTAATTGGTCGTTTGCAAAATAAGATCGGAAAAAGCCGTGATGAAGTTGTAAACTGGCTGAATGATTTATAGTTAATATCCCTGATTTTTTAGAAAAGCGTCGTGACTTATTAGTCATGACGCTTTTCTTTTGTTATTTTCGCGTATGACTTTAAAAAAACCAACCATATTAATCGTAAATGACGATGGAATCACAGCTCCGGGCATCAAAGTTTTAATCGAAGAAATGCAAAAAATAGGGGAGGTTACGGTGGTTGCCCCAGATAGTCCACAGTCAGGCATGGGTCATGCAATAACGATTGGTAAACCGTTAAGAATTGATGAAGTTCATCTTTATCCAAACGTTAAAATGTATAAGTGTTCAGGTACTCCTGTGGACTGTGTAAAACTTGCTGTCAATAGGATCTTTAAAGGTAAACTGCCTGATATCTGTGTGTCAGGAATTAATCATGGCTTAAACAACTCCATCAATATTCTTTATTCGGGAACCATGTCGGCAGCCGTAGAAGGAGCAATCGAAGCAATACCTTCCATTGGTTTCTCTTACGATGATTTTGCTCACGATGCTGATTTTGAACAATGCCGCCCTTTTGTCGGTGCTATAACCAGAGAGGTATTGAAAAATGGATTGCAAAAAGGCACGCTATTGAATGTCAACTTTCCAAATGTTGATCAGATAAAAGGTATTAAAATTTGCCGGCAAGCCAATGCAAAGTGGGCAGAAGAGTTTGAAGAAAGAACAGACCCTTATAACCGAAATTATTATTGGCTGACCGGTGTTTTTAAATCAGACGATCAGGGAGAAGATACCGATGTTTGGGCACTTAAAAATGGCTTTGCTTCCATTGTCCCTGTTCAGTTTGATATGACAGCACATCATGCTATTCCAGAGCTGAATTCATGGGCTTTTGAAGTAGGTGCAACAAAATCTGATCATGGAAAACATTTAGAACATAATGATCAAACTTTTGAATCAAACCCGGGTTTAGGATAAATAATATTTTGAAAAAAGACAATTTTATTATAGGATCTATGTTGGGTGCAATTGCTCCTATAGTAGTCTATTTGTTGATTCAATTCAACATCGGAAATCTAATAAACAATAAGCCATTTGCATTATATGGCCTTGCGGTTTTATTGAACTTACTGTTAATGCGCTATTTTTTCCACGTTGAGTTAACACGCAGTGCACAAGGCGTGATCTTTATAACATTTATTATAACAATGGTTCTGTTATTCTCAGGGAGTTTTAAAATAGAGATGTAATTTGATATGAAATACTACCTTATAGCAGGCGAAACCTCAGGGGACTTACACGGTGCTAATTTAATAAGAGCACTTAAAATCGAGGATCCCCAGGCTCATTTCCGCTTCCTGGGTGGCGATGCTATGGAGAAAGAAAGTGGAGAGAAGGCCATTATTCATAGTTCTGCTATGTCTTTTATGGGTTTTATAGAAGTACTTGCCAATCTTTTTACGATTCTGGGTAATTTGAAAAAGGTCAAAAAAGATTTGCTTGCTAACCGGCCGGATGCAATAATATTAATAGACTTTCCAGGCTTCAATCTAAAAATAGCCGACTTTGCCAAAAGGAATAATATTAAAACCTTTTACTATATATCCCCCAAGGTATGGGCATGGAATCAGAAGCGGGTATTAAAGATCAAACGCATTGTTGATCACCTGTTCTGCATACTGCCCTTTGAGGTAGAATTCTATAAAGAATGGGGAATGAAAGTTGACTATGTAGGTAATCCACTGTTAGATGCAATTGGGCGTTATTCTCTTAGCCCTGATTTTCGTAGTAAAGCTCAATTAAGTGAAAAGCCTATTATAGCTTTATTGCCAGGAAGCAGGAAAATGGAAATCACTAAATTACTGCCTCTAATGGCAAGCTTACCGAAATCTTTTCAGGCCTATCAGTTTGTTATCGCTGGTGCTCCCGGTTTCTCTGATTCTTTCTATCAAGGCTTCTTCCATCAGCAACAGATCCCTGTTGTTTTTAATCAAACGTACGACCTGTTGAATAATGCTCAGGCAGCTATTGTTGCCAGTGGAACAGCTACATTAGAAACTGCGCTTTTTCATGTACCACAAATAGTGGTTTATAAGGCAAATATTCTTTCTATATGGATTGCTAAACTGGTAATCAAGGTTAAATACATCTCTTTGGTAAACCTTATAATGCATGTTCCTGTGGTTCGTGAGTTAATACAGGATGATTATAATGAAGATCTGGTAAAAGAAGAGCTTAACCGAATCTTACATGATGAAGCCTATCGTAGCAATATGCTGCAGAATTATAAAGCTCTGGACTATAAGATGGGCGAAATAGGTGCATCAGAACGGACTGCCAAGCTAATCCAGCAGTATTTAAAAGCTTAACCCGATAGCTTTAATGAAAATCATCAAAGTCACTTCGTTGGTAAGCTCCCGGCGAAGCATGGTCGCCGGCTTCAAATATGAAATTAACAGTTTTAATGGAATCGAGCGTTGTAAATGCAAAGGTAGCTTCGGCCATATAAGCATTGGCACCTGCTGTCCCAATATTTTGAGTTAAGTAAGAAGCATCGTCAATAAACACATCCAATGTATCATTCCTTTTATCTCCCACCCGAATATCTATTTCAGGATATTTCTTCTTAAGAGCATTAACAAGCACTTCTCCATTGAGGGATGTTGCTTCAGCTTCAGAGTTTTCGACTATTGAAAAACGACCGGTTTCTTCATTATAGTTAACCTCATATGGCAGCTGCGCACTTGTGTTTTCTACTTCCTTACTCTGCGTGCTTAGGGTATCTGTAACCTCATTTTCGTTTACGTTGCTATCATTTATGCATCCGTTCAATAGAATTAATACACTACATGCTATTAAAAAAAAGTTAATTTTTAATCTATTCATACAATTATATTTAAGGCGTACTATGTGCCACAGGTATTATTTTACCATTAAAGAATTTGTGCCCTGTTAATGCAAATTGTGCAATGTACTTACCCATTTCAAATGCAGCTACAGGAGACTGAAAATCAGGGAAAGCTTTTTCAAGCATCTCCGTCTGTGCTGAACCTATAGCAAGACAGTTAATGCTGATTTTCTGTTCTGCTAACTCTGAAGCCAGGCACTCTGTCAAAACATGTAAAGCTCCTTTACTCGCTGAATAAGCGCTTAATCCGGGAAACTTCATACTCCCCTGGTAACCTCCCATACTTCCTATATTTACAATATGCGAGTTTTCGGTCATTAAAGGCACAAGGTGTTGAATCATTTTTACATGCCCCAATAAATTACTTTGCAGCATTTCTGCAAAATCTATCTGATCCAGCTCCATAAAGGGTTTATTAATTAACGCCCCTGCATTGTTAATTAATATATCAACCGTTCCTAATCTTTCCTTAACGAAGGGCACCAGGCCACTTTCATAATCATCGTGTACAATATCAAACTGTGCAGAATAAAGAGTACAATCCGGATTTAAACCTTTAGCAATATCAAAAAGTGTTTTTAATTTTTTAGCAGTTCTTGCTAAGGCAATGACTTTATTATTAGAATTTAATATCAGTTCTAAAACAGCTTCAAAACCAACGCCGCTACTCGCTCCCGTGATTACAATATTCATAATGTTTGGTTTTAATTACATAAAGTTACGAATTTGAAAACTATTCCTAATCCTCTTCTTTTTCTTCTATATCGCTTTCTTGAGGTAACTCTTTCTCTCCCAAGGCTTGAGGGTTGAAAATATAATAAGTGCCAAGAGAAGACATCAGTGCGGCAATAAAATAATATAACAAACTTATCAGTACTGCTAAATGTGGGTCTAGATTAAAGATTTCTGCTCCGTACAGAAATACAACCTCTCTTGCTCCAAGACCTCCAACGGTAAAGGGAAAAATAGCCACCAGCGAAGAAACTAAGAACATGAAAAGATAGGGAGAAAACTTACCATCAAAATGAAGAGCATATAGTAAACAGATAGCGCTGATCAACTGCAACGATTGCACACATAAAGCTTTAAAATGAGTAAGGTATAAAGATTGACTATAGTCAGCAAAAAGCTTCTTTAAAACAATAAAATAAATGATTGTGCCGGTAAGGACAGCCGTTATAGGCATCCAATTAGCGATCTCTAATTGTGGTATAAAAATGATCAGGGCAGCAGTTATTAAACACAGTGCCCATAATCCACTTAAACGGTCAAAGAATATAGCCATTAATAAGCGCCTGCCTTTTATATGGAATTTACGGCGTAAAAAAAATATTTTGTAACCATCGCCACCTATCCCGCCAGGTAAAAATAAATTGTAGAACATGCCCAGCAGGTAGAGTTTGAAATTGTACTTTTCAGAAATATGTAAGCCAATCCCTTTGAAGATACCATTTAAACGTGTTGAAGTAATGACTTGGGAAATAAAGAAAACAAAAAATGCAAGAATGAAAAAGATAGGATCAGATTCAGTCAGCGCTTCTTTTAAGTCCTTAATGGAAACCTTGCTAAACACCAGGTAAAGTGAAACAAGTGTAATGCCGATTTTAAGAATGAGCTTGGTTAGCCCCCATAATTTCTGTTTCGTCATTTAATAATGGCTGAATAGATGATTGTGCCAAAGGTAAACAAAGCTGTATAATTTGAAAGAGTTTGATTTTATAAATAGAATTGCCATCGGTTCATGGTATGGTTTTTGGTAATTTAATTTGTAAACTTGTAAATTAACATCCACGATATGAAACGAACCCTTCAATTTTTCTGCTTGATAAGCATGATTGCATTATTAGGAGCATGTACAGCTCGCCAAGTCAATAGTTCCCCTACAGCTTCTTCCTGGCGTAACGGCGTTAAAGGACAATGGACCTTAAACTCAGTTGAAAAGGAGAACTTCCCAACAGGGGCATCTGTAAAAACTATTTTTGATGAAGCGGCAGTTGAGTGTTTTATTGGGAGCACATGGAATTTAACTGGTAGTGGAAAGGGATCAATCACATTCAGTCAATCGGGTAGCTCATGCTCTCCGGGCGCAGTTCGTGATATCTTTTGGTCAATCAACCAAGATCCTGGAACAACCAGCTTTCAATTTCAATTTAAGAAAATTATGCCTGGTGACCGTGCAAAAGATGTAACAGCAGGATATAGCCTTGACTTAGTGAGTGCAAATGAAAATGGTTTGGTACTCAGTATGCCATTAAACGTTAATGGAACTACTACCTATTTAGTTTTCCATTTTAGTAAAAACTAATAGTAGCAGATATTCTTCGCGTAATATATATATAATATAGCGCAGAAAAGCCTTCGATTTTGCGAAGGCTTTTCTTTTTATAGTAAAATAATTTATTGAACAATAGTCGGTTAAGACTTTTAATAAAAAAATCTTTCTTAATATTTTTGAAATATAGAATTCTACTCTATATTTGCAATCCCAAACGGGGAGATTAGCTCAGTTGGTTCAGAGCATCTGCCTTACAAGCAGAGGGTCACTGGTTCGAATCCAGTATCTCCCACCAAAGAGGTATAATAAACCCAATGAAACCCTGTAAATATATTATTTACAGGGTTTTGTTTATTTATAGGGTTTTCTAAAGTTATAGAAGCACGATTCAATAAGGAATAACCATTTCCCATCAGGTTATCTGCCACTCAATACCCACTTTGCCTTCCTTCTCTAAGATTTCATTTACTTTCCGAAAATGATCGTTTCCGAAAAATCCGCTATGCGCTGAGAATGGGGAAGGATGTGCGGAAACTAAGACATGATGTTTTGACTGATTTATCAGGCTGGCTTTTGCTTGAGCATATTTTCCCCATAGTAGAAATATGATCCCTGTTCTTTTTTCCGATAGAATCCGTATCACTTTATCGGTAAACTGTTCCCATCCGCGGTTCTGATGCGAGCCTGCTTTACCTGCTTCTACGGTTAATGTAGCATTAAGAAGTAAAACACCCTGGTCTGCCCATGGACTCAAATCCCCATTGGAAGGATACTTAAAGTCCTTAAATTCATGCTGAAGTTCTTTAAAGATATTCTGCAGAGAAGGAGGCAGCGCCACTCCTTTTTGTACTGAGAAAGAGAGACCATGCGCCTGCTTATAGCCATGATAAGGGTCTTGTCCGAGAATGACAACTTTTACCTGGTGGAATGGAGTATGTTCAAAGGCATTAAATATCAGTTTCCCCGGAGGATATATAGTTTTTCCCTGTAACTTTTCATTTTGAAGAAAAGTACGCAGATTTTTCATATAATCCTTTTCGAATTCATCCTTCAAAACCTCCTTCCAGCTTTCTTCGATTTGAACAGACATAATTTATTAGATAAATATTGGTTAAACATTTAAATAAACGAATATTTTCAACAAATTTAACAGATAAGAAGATAATATCTAATTATATCAATTATCGATCTATTTGAGTCTCTAATTATGTAAAAGCTATTAAATTATATTTGTATATTGATTAACCAATTAACCTAAATTATATGAATAACATACCCAGAAGAGATTTTTTAACACGGCTTTCACTTACTGCTGCAGCGCTCTATGTTCCAAATTATGGTTTCTCATCCTTTCTAAAACCAGAAGAATTTATTAATATAGAAACAACCCATGGTAGGATAAGAGGTGCCAGAAATGAAGGGGTCAGTGTGTTTAAAGGAATTCCTTATGGTGGACGGACTTCAGGCGACAGGCGTTTCCGCAGTCCTGCTCCTTTAGAAAGCTGGACAGGTGTTAGAGATGCATTGCAATTAGGAGCTCCAGCCATTCAGCCACCCCGCCAGAATGAGCCGGACCCTTCTGAAGATTGTCTGTTCTTAAATGTTTGGACTCCGGCGAATGATAATAAGAAGCGGCCGGTAATGTTCTACAGCCACGGGGGAGGTTATGTTAGTGGTTCAGGATATTCGAGAAGTCAGGATGGAAGCAATCTGGCTCGCAATTTTGATGTTGTTGTAGTTGAAACAAATCATCGTTTGGGCCTATTTGGGTTTTTATACCTGGACGAGATTGCAGATGTAGAATATGCAGGCTCGGGCAATCGAGGTATGTTAGATATTGTGGAGGGCTTAAAATGGGTCAATGAAAATATTTCTCAGTTTGGAGGAGACCCTGATAACGTTATGATCTTTGGTGAATCTGGTGGTGGAGGTAAAACATCATGTTTATACGCTATGCCCGATGCCGCTCCTTATTTTAACAAAGCCTCTATTGAAAGTGGCCCGGGTGTTCGTATGACTTCAAAAGAAAATGCAGCTGAAACCACCGCTATGCTTTTGAAAGAGTTAAATATTCCTGCTAAGGATTGGAGAAAACTACTTACTGTGTCAGCACTTGATTTGTTGAACATTCAGGCTAAATTTCCCACAGTACCGCCTTTCATTGAAAAAGACAATAATAACCGTAGAATAGGCTTTGGCCCGGTAGTCGATGGAGTGGCCATACCATACCACCCATTCGATCCAACGGCATCTGAAATATCACGTAATAAACCTTTGTTGGTAGGATGGAACGAGGATGAATATACTTTTTTCGCCTGGCAACAAAATAATACAGAAGCATTTGAACTTGATTTCGATGGTTTGCAGAAAAAGCTAGAGCCGCAATACGGGACTGATACTAGAAAAATTATTGATGTATACCGTGAATCCAGACCCAATGCATCAGCACCAGATATTTATGTAGCTATTGCATCCATTACGATGATGGGTTTAGGCTCTATAAAAATTGCAGAGAAGAAGAGTGAACAAAATGGCGCACCGGTTTATTTATATAATTTCGGATATAAATCCGAAATGAAGGTTCCAGGCACTGACTATCAAATGGGCACTCCTCATGCAATGGATATTTCTTTTAAATTCAATAATGAAGTACCACCACCAGATGGTTCCCAAGCCACTAGGAGTTTCTTTGGAGGCGGTAGGCCAGAGAGATTTACAGCTTCTCATAATTTTGCAGAACTGTGGGCTACCTTTGCCCATACCGGTAAACCTGCTGCCAAAAATGCACCGGAATGGCCCGCTTATAATCTCCAAACCCGGCCAATGATGAAGATTGATACACAATGTGAAGTAATTAATAATAGATACAACGAAGAACTTGCTATGTGGCGGTCTATCGGCAAATTATAAGAATATTGATTATCGATTATTAATTAAGAGAAAGCTTACAAAGCCCTGTAAATATTTATTTACAGGGCTTTGTTTTTTAGAATAAGCCGAATGTCGTCTCACAATTTCTATAAATCATTTGTTAATCTGCTATTGAACTTCTCTTAACACGTGAATACCATCTTTGTATTTAGAATTTAAGAATTCGTGAACAAAGCTTACATCATGTTGTTTCCAATTCTATAACGTCATTAAAGCTTAATGAAAAGAACGAAAGTTGCATTTTTTGCAGAAATACTTATAGAAGACTTCGATGGAGCCTCTCGTACAATGTTTCAATTAATTAATAGAATTGATAAGGAGAGGTTTAAATTCTTGTTTATATGTGGAGTGGGGCCGGATCAGGTTAATGGATATGAGTGTGTGAAGATTCCGGTTATTAATCTTCCCATTAATGCCGGTTATACGATGGCATTGCCCACACTTATGAAGAAAGAAATAGAGAAAAAATTAAATGAGTTTGAACCGGATGTAATTCACATAGCAACACCATCTTTGTTAGGAGCTTTTTCCTTAAAATATGCTGGCAAGAATGACCTGCCTGTTATTACGATCTATCATACACATTTTATATCCTATATCGATTATTACTTAAAGCATGCTCCATTTCTAATTAATAGGGTAAAGCACGCCATAGCAGAAAGTCAAAAAGATTTTTATAATAAATGTGATAAAGTATATGTCCCTGCAGAAAGTATCAAGAGCGAATTAGAGGAAATGGGCATTGAGCCATTAAGAATGAAAATATGGAAACGCGGAATTGATACTGAATTATTTTCCCCGAAACATAAAGATTCAAGCTTAATGCAGCAATTAGTAGGGAATGAGAATCCAACCATCATATTTGCCAGCCGCCTAGTGTGGGAAAAAAATCTGGAAACTCTATTCCGTATATGTGATTTAATACAGGGAAATAAAATCAATCTCTTAATTGTTGGAGATGGCGGCGCAAAAAAAGCTTGTATATCCAGCATGGAGAATGCCATATTTACTGGTAAAGTAAGTCATCAGGAGCTAGCTGTTTTATATGCAAGTGCCAGTGTGTTTTTATTTCCATCGGTATCAGAGACCTATGGAAATGTAGTGCTTGAAGCAATGGCTTCCGGGCTGCCATGTGTTATCGCTGATGGCGGAGGATCGAAAGACTTTATTGTGCAGGGGGTCAATGGATTCAAATGTGACCCATATAATGAGAATGATTATTTAGAGAAAATAGTATCGGTGTTACAAGATAAAGATCTCAGGTGGCAGTTTATTCAGGAGGGATTGAATTATACTAAACAGTTGAGTTGGGAGCAACTTGCTTATGAATATTTTGATGATCTGGATATGCTTGCCCATCCTTTAATAATGAACAATAGGTAATACTCACCATGAAGAGATGGATTGTCATTCTTCTTACCATCTGTATTACGGCTTCCCTGATTGTTTTTATACAAAAAACAGATCTTAAAGAAGTAGGCGATTCTATTCATAGAGTAGGTTATAAATTCGTATGGTTATTGATGATTACGGGCATCGCCTATATTTTTGGTACCATTAGCTGGCGATACTGCTTAGAAAAGAAATTCAGATCCGTATCCATTCCTCGTCTGTTCTTAATCCGGCACATAGGAGAAACGGTAAGTCTCTTTAATCCTACAAGCATTGTTGCAGGAGATACGGTTAAAGCCCTATTGTTAGGGGCTCATGGCATAGAGCAAAAGAAAGTAATTACTTCCGTACTTTTAAATAGAATAATACTGATTGTCAGCCAATTATCCCTATTTATAATTCTAGTGGCAGTATTGTTATTAAAAGCATTGATTTTTTCAAGGATTGATTCGCAAGAAAAAATAGCAGGTTTATGGCCTGTTATCCTTATCAAATCGAAAAACTTACGAACAAAAGTAGCGGCCCTCTTCAGTGAAATATCACCAATGCTTAAGAATAACAGGAGAATGCTGTTCATGTCTACAGTATTTGCCTTGTTGCATTGGCTCTTTGGATCCTTAGAATTCTATTTTATTTTAAAGTTTTTGGGTATGGATGTAAGTATTCTACAAGCTTTATTAATAGATTTAGGAGTAATGCTTTTTAAAGCAGCAGGTGCATTTATTCCGGGGCAAATTGGCGTTGAAGAATATGGTAATAAGATCATGTTAATGGCTGTTGGTATTCCTGATCATGAAATATGGCTTTCCGCATCTGTTTTGAGGAGAGCAAGACAATTGGCCTGGACAGCTTTTGGTATCAGTGTTTATTTCTTGTTTTTTAATAAAAGCAGTATTTTTCAGAAAGAATAGTATGGAAATCTTGTTTGTCAGTCACAAATATCCTCCTTCAACAGGAGGCATGGAAAAGCAAAGCTTTGAACTGATCAATGGGATGAAAAAGCTTGTAAAAGTTCATGCTATTGTCCACGAAGGAAAGGAAAGTAGTTTCAGATTTTTCCGGCTCCTGAATAAAAGAATTCATAAGATTATTAAGGACAATCCCGGTATTCAGATCATTCATTTTAATGATGGGCTTATTGCGGCATTTAGTTTATTTTTTACAAAGCTTGCCCATTTAAAACGTACTGTAACTTTGCATGGTTTGGATGTAGTTTTTCCTTCCTTCATTTATCAGAAACTCATTTTTCCATTATTTAACAGATTTGATCTGATTATTGCAGTTAGCCATGCAACTGCAACTGCCTGCGAAGTACGAAGAATATCAAAAGAAAAAATTGCCATCATTAATAACGGGGTAGATACAGGTCCTCTGATCAGGATGAACAGGAATGAGGTTGATCAGTTATTGCTTCAAAAATATGGCTTAAATAGTAAGGATAAAAGATTGTTAGTTGCAATGGGGCGTCCTGTAAAAAGAAAAGGCTTCTCCTGGTTTCTAAAAAATGTGATGCCTCACTTACATGATGATTTTATTTTGCTGCTTATAGGTCCAGTTTTAAAGCAAAGCAGAAGTCTTTATCTTTTTAATGCCTTACCAGCTTTTACCCGGGAAAAAATAGAACTTCTTTTAGGATTTCCAAGCGATGAGCGTTCAATTGAAAAACAGATTAAAAATCAAATCGGAAACAGAACAATAAGATTAGGGAAGTTGCCATCAGTTGATATCAAGCTTATTCTAGGGGTAGCCGATGCTTTCATTATGCCCAACATTGAGGTAAAGGGAGATATGGAAGGTTTTGGATTAGTTTGCTTAGAGGCAAGTATGTGCGGGGTCAATGTGATTGCTTCTGCAAGCGGGGGTATCACCGATGCCATAATTCCTGATAGAAATGGAATATTATTGCCTCCTGGCAATGCTGATGCCTGGATTGAAGTATTAAATAAATTAATTGAAGATCCCCATGCATTAAAACTTGATCCGGATGAAATCATTTCCTTCACGCAAAATCATTTTAGTTGGGAGAAAATGTGCGCAGAGTATTTAACCTGCTTTTCTAAATTAAAGTAAATCGATTTAAATAGAGCCAAACAGTAGTTAAACAGTGGTCAAACAGTGGTTGAACAGTGGTTGAACAGTCCTATTACCCCTGTATAACTACTGTTTGACTACTGTGTATCCTCTGTTTGTAGATTGTTTATATAGCATGGGATAGAAGGAAGCTTTTTTAAGGAAACTATTTACTATCTTAGTTAGTAGTTAATTTGAATTGTTTATCCTGTAAATCTGTACATTATGAAATTAAATCTAAGAAGGAGCTCGCTATTGATGCTGGGGTTTTCGCTGCTTATTTCGATAGCGACAAAGGCGCAAACGGCAGCAGCGCTTACCGGATCCTGGCAATCACAAGAAGGAAATACCAAAACAGTGCTTCTGTTTCAGGACAATTATTTTACGCAAAGCGTATTTACTCCTAACGAGTTTGTCATGACTTTTGGCGGACCGTATTCAGTAGAAAATAACACGATTAAAATCAATGTTGAGTTCAATTCAGCCAATGGAGAAGAGGTTGGAAAACAATTAACATCGAATTTTTCGATTAATGGAAATAGCCTTCAGCTTGCTTTAAATAATAAGGCGGCAACCTTGCAGCGCACGGGCGATGGAAGTGCACCTTTAGATGGTGTATGGCAGATAACCGGCAGAATGCAAGATGGTAAGGTAGCTCCAATAAATCATACAGGTTCGAGAAAAACTTTGAAGATGTTAACGGGTGGCCGCTTTCAATGGTTCGCGATCGATCCGGCTACCAAGCAGTTCTCAGGAACAGGCGGAGGAACGTACAGCTTTGTTGACGGCAAATACACGGAAAATATTGAACTCTTTTCACGGGATAATAATCGTGTAGGAGCAAGCCTTAGCTTTGATGGAAAACTGGAAAATGGTGATTGGCACCATAGCGGATTAAGCTCTGCTGGTGCTAAAATCTACGAAGTATGGGGCCGGATTGAATAGATCCTTTTGATGATTAATCCTATTATACAGAAGAAATATACAGCTGCAGCACCAATAACATTGAGCCACAGGAAGGAGATTATATCTAAACTGTAAATAAGGATTACGGATAGTTCTGCTAGAATAGCCGCCACAAATACATTAGGGCCTTCAACCTTCTTATAGTAGAAGGCCACTAAAAATATCCCTAATATAGGTCCATAAAAGAGGGAGCCGAGGATGTTAACGGCTTCAATCAAAGACCCCATCTGGGTAGCAAACATGGCTACTCCAATGGAGAATATTGTCCAAAGTAGTGTGTGCAAGCGGCTATACACAAGCTGCTGTTTATCGTCGTGATCTTCTTTATAGAAACTTTGTTGGATGTCTTTATAGGAAGAGGTTGCCAGCGAGCTTAAGGCAGCTGCGATAGATCCCCAGGATGCCATAAAAATAACTGCAAAGAGCAGTCCGATCATACCTGTAGGCAAGATATTTTGAACAAAATAGAGAAAAATATAGTTTGTATCTGTTTTCTCGATACTGATATTCTTTTCGTTAATCGTAGTTTCAACCTGGCTATGAAGTTCTTTGATCTTTTGCTGGTTCGATTTATATTCCTGAACGGTATTGTTAAGAGCATCTGAACCATTATCACGTTCTACCAGTAGCTGATTGGAGAGTGCTATTTGTTTATCCTGCAGTATATTATGTTCAGCGGTAAAGTCGGAAGCAATTTGAGGATAGTTGTTTTCTAATAGATTGAATGAGCGTTCATTAAAATAAACAGGCGCCGGTTTTAAAGCGAAGAATGCGAATAAGAGTGCTCCTATCAATAGGATACTGAACTGTAAAGGGATTTTAACTAAGCCATTTAAGAGCAATCCGATTCTCCCTGTTCGGGTATTTTTTGCAGATATATAACGTCCTACCTGACTTTGATCGGTACCGAAGTAGGACAGAGCAAGGAAGAAACCTCCAATTACTCCACTCCAAATATTGTATCGATCGTTTAAATCAAATTCTGTTGTAATAACATTGAGCTTTCCTGATTTTCCGGCAATAAATAAGGCATCGCTAAAGGATACTCCTCCCGGGAGGTTCTGAATTAATAGGTATCCGGCGAAAGCCATGGTTCCTAGTATGATCATAAACTGTAGCTTTTGGGTATGTGCAACTGCTTTTGCACCTCCTGTATAAGTATAAATAAGCAACAGTCCGCCTGTAAGGATATTCGTTAAGTAAATATTCCAGTCAAGAATGGTTGATAGAATAATACTAGGTGCGTATATACTTATTCCGGTTGAAAGCCCTCTGGAAAGAAGGAAAAAGAAAGAGGTAAGAACACGTGTTTTTTGATCGAATCGCTGTTCAAGGAATTCATAAGCTGTATAGACTTTTAACCGTTGAAATATGGGTATAAAAGTGATGGAAATGACGATCATGGCCAGGGGTACGCCAAAATAATATTGTACGAAGCGCATCCCATCGGTATAGGCTTGTCCGGGTGCCGAGAGAAAGGTAATAGCACTTGCCTGAGTTGCCATAATACCGAGCATGACAACATACCAGGGCATTTGTTGATTTGCTAAAAGATAGGAGTGTGCATTCTTTTGTCCGCGTCCTTTGAATATTCCGTATACAATGGTTGCAAGTAATGTTATACACAGAACCGCCCAGTCGAACTTGCTCATTCCCAATATTTAGTAAAAAGATAATACAATATAATCTGTGCAACCAATGCTATAAATAATAGAAGGTACCATAAATTCCAGCTCTCAAAATCTTTCTTTTTCATCATTTGCCAATTGAAAGCATGTTAAAGAATAGTTTGGTTGCACCCTTGTTACCAATGGTTAGTTGTCTGAAAAAAGCCAAAGGAGTATATATAAAATATCCTTTTCCGTATTGTGTATAAATAGTTCCTCCTTCAAGAGGCTCTTCGCCTGTATCGTTCATTTTGAATAGAGGAGTATAATGCTCATCCCAGGTGTTTAAGAAATAGAGGCCTCTTTCTTGAATCCATCCCTGAAAATCTGTTTGAGTGATCTTGTTTGGGCTATTTAAAAGCGGACTTGTTGGAGCTAAAAACTCAACCGGCGAATCTTCTTCGGTTACCCGGTTTCTTCCAATGGTAAAAGGATAGGGGCCGATGTTGGTGGTAGACATGTCTTGCAGGGTATTGAACTGCATAATTACCGTTCCGCCGTTCTGAATGTATTGATTTAGGACAGGCATCCATTGTGGCATTCTTTTTTCTACGTTTATAGCGCGGATACCTGCTATGATTGCATCGAAGCCTGTTAGTTTGCTGACATTCGCGAAGTCGCTTTCTTGTAATATTGTAACTTCAATTCCTGCCATGCGTAAGAAATCAGGGATGATGTCTCCTGCTCCTTGAATATAACCTACTTTATGGGTCTTTACCTGTAAATCGCCATTGACAAGAAGCGTACTTGCCGAGGTAAAGTATTGTAGAGTTGGTATGTGGTTATAGCGTATAATGTGTTTGTCTTTTGTATAAGATTTATTTCCAACCTCCAGTGCAGCTTCAAGAGAAGGATTAGCACTGTTAGATCTGTTGTTTATTTCGCTTGGATTAATTCGGATTTGAATTGTTGTATCTGAATTCGCTCTTAAATTAATGTTGTTTAAAGTCGATAAAAGCTGATTGTCACTTTTGATGGTTAAGCTGGCATTTGTAATGTCTTTTTCGGAATGAAGGATAATTTCTACGTTAGGATCTTCTTTTTGGAAGAATAATGGTTGTGAGAACTTGATATTTACTGCCGGTATGATTCTTAATGGTTCTACAATATCACCTTTGATAGGATCTAGCTTTTTATACGAAAAAGGCACGTTTACTTCGAATATTTCGTCGCCTATTAATAACGATAGCCGGGCGTTTAAAGGAGATGGAGCCAATGGTAAACCAATAAGAGAATCAATCTGAACGTCATATTGAGCTGCACTCTTAAAAGGATGCTTCAACCAGTAAGGCTCCGAGATCTCACTGGTTTCCGGAATCTGTATCTGATAGCTAAAAGTGGTTAAAGAATCACGGAATAATTTTTTATTCAATTGTTCTGAATGAGAAGGATACTGTATTTTTTGGATCGAGACTAGGTTTTCCGATCTGCTTATAACGTTTAATTGAAAATCTAATTTATCGCCGGCTACAGCTTCCGGTACTTTAGCTATCATTTCTGCCATGAAACCAGTGGCACTTAAAATAATGTGATCAAGTGCGAATAGCTTCTCTTCTTTTAGCTTTCTATCATCGATTGACCGGATCAGCTTTCTAAGATCCAGTAATTGTGGAACGCTGATATCAGGTCTTCTAAAATCGTATTGAGCAATCAGCTTATCAAGTGCGTTGTCAATTGCAGGCTTTTGTATGTCTGTCCAGCTTGATTGAATACCATCGAATAATGAAGTTTTGATAGGTTCGCCCAGTACCGGTGTGAAGTATTCAGTCCGGATGCCAGCAACCGATGCTGTACCAGCTCCCTGGCTTTGATGCATACTTCTGCTTAATCCTGCTAGTTCACCATATCCCATTCCCAAGGCAGGATCGTATTGTCCTATCGTAATTTTAAACTGTTCTTCGTTGGTGGTATTTTCACTGCCGAAGCGGAACGTGTTTCCTACTAATCTTTTTGCTTGCCAAACGTCAACCTTTTTAAGCTGTTCCGGATAGCGGTTTTTATCGGCTGCAGCTTTAAAGGCTTCCTCAGCTATGATTGCCGAAGACCAGTGCTGACCGTGACCGGCTGCTGCACTTGGTGGAAATCGTGTTATGATTATATCAGGGCGGAAGTTCCGGATAACCCATACTACATCTGCAGTAATCTTATCGGCATCCCATTGTTTAAAGGTATCGTCCGGGTTTTTGGAGAAACCGAAGTCGATAGCTGTTGAAAAGAACTGTTTTGCACCGTCAACTTTTCGTGCTTCCAGCAGTTCATAGGTTCTTATAAGGCCCAATGCAGGCCCTTGTTCACTACCGATCAGATTTTGTCCGCCATCTCCTCTTGTCAGAGATAAATAGGCTGTATTGATATGTTGTTCATTGACTAACCAAGCCAGTAATCCTGTATTTTCATCATCCGGGTGTGCTGCTAAATAGAGTACCCTCGGAAGCTTTTTCAGCATATTAATATCTTTGTAAATACCATCCGATGTTGAAGGGCGAATTTGTTGAGGGAACGTGGCGATAGAATAAAATAGAGATATTATAAGTAGAAAATATTTCATCCTGGTTAGATTTTTTTTTGATAAAAGTAGCTAATTAGAGAAGTATTCCAAATCATTCTCTTAAATACCTGTGTAACAAAATTGTCTATAAAAAAAGCAGGCTGCCTATTGAGGCAGCCTGCTTTTTGACCGTATTATATTTCTTGTATTAAAACGCGAAGCGGATTGATAGTCCGAATCCTTCTGCATCAAAACCTGTATCAGGAGTAAGTTCAAGTGCTGGTTTCCAGTCAAGGGAAACGTTAATAGGTGCTCCGGTGAACTTGTAATCAAGACCTAACACACCGTCGAAGCTTAGAGCAACTTCAGAGTTATCAGTAACTTTATTAGTATAAGCACCAATACCACCACCAACACCATAATACCATTTCAAGCCAGGAGCGTTGTTTATAGGATTATGAAATTCGTATAAACCAATAACACGGAACGTAGAATAAACATCTTTTTTGCTTCTAAAGTTGACAATAAAGTCCAGTGCGCGATCATTGTCAATGAAATGTTTAAACGTTATACCGTTCGCAACTCCAAATCTTCCACCAATTGCATTTCGATATTCAGTGCCTAATTCCTGAGCCTGAGCTTGTTGTTGAGATAGACCGAATACTCCGATCGTTAATAAAAGTAGAAATAATTTCTTCATGTTCAATTTTTGTTTTTGATAATGTTTCCCTACTCCAAATTTAATGCCAAGCATCCTTAATTAATAGGATTGCTTCTGGTTTTGTGGATATTTTTTTCAAAGCATCCTTTTGTTTAAATAAATTATTAAATTGGGATAGGTAGATAACCACAAAACTTTAATGAAATGGCCGAGATTAAAAGAGTATTTGATTTATTGAAAAATTATGAAAAGCATTTTTCAAAGGAGGTTATGGTTGCCGGGAAGTTTGATGGAAAGTGGAAAAAATATAGTACCCAGGAATTTATTCACCTGGTTAATGATTTGAGCAGAGCCCTGGCTCATAAGGGAATTGTTAAGGGAGATAAGATCGCATTGATGTCTGCCAATCGGCCCGAATGGAACTTCTGTGATTTTGGTGTTATGCAATTGGGTGCAGCAATTGTTCCATTATACCCAACTTTAGCTGAACAGGATTTGCAACATATTCTGAAGGATGCGGAAGTGAAAATGATCTTTGTATCAAATGCTGAATTGTATGCAAAGCTGAGGATCGCTTTGGATGCTAATTCATCAGATATCCAGGTATATTCTTTGGATAGAATAGAAGGAGTTAATTACTGGCTTGATCTGATAGAGGAAGGAAAATCAAGTGGTATGGATCTGAATGAGTACAGGGATGAAGTTTCAGAAGATGATCTGTTGACATTGATATATACTTCGGGCACAACGGGTAAACCGAAAGGTGTTTGCCTGAGCCATCTAAATCTGCTGAGTAATGTAACGGCAAGTCAGACCCTCTTCCCGGAAGAATATAAAACAGCCGTGAGTTTTCTCCCACTGTCTCATGTTTTTGAACGGATGGTGGTTTATATGTACTTTTCTTTGGGGATATCAGTTTATTATGCAGAGAGCATGGATACGATCATAAGGGACATTAATGATGTTAAACCGAATGGTTTTACAACGGTTCCGCGGGTATTGGAAAAAGTATATGATACGATTGTTGCCAAAGGGAAGGCGCTTACCGGCTTTAAAAAAGCGATTTTCTTTTGGGCATTGAATTTAGGATTAAGATATCAGGAACCTCTTAAGAACAGTGCTTTCTATAATCTGCAACTGAAAATAGCGCGAAAGTTGGTTTTTGTTAAATGGCAGGAGGCTTTGGGAGGGAATATTGTGGCACTGATATCAGGTGGAGCAGCCTTACAGGAGCGCTTAGCCCGTGTTTTCTGGGCTGCAGGTATTCCTGTTTTGGAAGGTTATGGACTTACGGAAACTTCACCTGTAATTGCAGTTAATGGGACAAGAGATGATGAGATCCGCTTTGGTACGGTTGGTAAAGTGCTTCCAAATGTGGAAGTAAAGATTGCTGAAGATGGGGAAATATTGTGCAAGGGACCTAGTATTTTTAAGAGTTATTATAAAAATGAACAAGCTACAGCTGAAGTTTTGGATAAGGATGGCTTTATGCATACGGGAGATATCGGCGAACTTAGTAAAGATGGCTTTTTGAAAATAACGGACCGCAAAAAAGAGATGTTTAAAACTTCCGGAGGGAAGTTTATTGCACCACAGGCATTGGAAAATAAGTTTATGGAATCTGTTCTTATTGCCCAAGTGATGGTAGTAGGGGAAGGCAGGCGGTTTCCGTCGGCATTGATTGTTCCTGCATTTGAGCAATTAAAGTCCTGGTGCAAGGTAAAAGGGATTGAATGGACCAGTAAGGAAGAGATCATTAAACTGCCGGCAGTTATCGATAAGTATCAGCGTGAGATCGAGCGGTTAAATGTTGGTTTTGGACATTGGGAACAGATTAAGAAATTTATCCTATTACCGAAAGAATGGACAATAGAAGCTAGCGAGCTAACACCTAAGCTTAGTTTAAAGCGAAAGACTATCTTGAGCAATAATGCGCAAAGAATAGAAGAGCTTTATGCTCAAGGAATTCCCAATTAGCTATTTCCTTCATTTTTTTTCTCTCTCTTAGCGACTATAATCAGGAGTAAAGAACCCAGTATGGCAGACAGGAGCGATCCTATAAGGATGGAGAACTTAGCTTCGGACATTAAGTGTGCTGAATTTGAAAAAGATAGAAGAGAGATAAATATAGACATGGTAAAACCGATACCGGCTATCATTCCAACACCTAATACATGAATCCATCGGGCACGGTCAGGCATTTTACTAATACCCAGTTTGATTGCTATCCAGGAAGCTATAAATATACCGACAGGCTTACCAATTAATAAACCTAAGATTATACCGAAGCCCAGAGGAGTTAGCAGCCCTTCAACCATTCCGCTTTCGAAGGTGATATTAGTGTTGGCTAAGGCAAAGACTGGAATAATGATAAAGTTTACAGGGTTAATTAAAATATGCTCTAGTTTTTCTAAGGGAGATTCTTTGGCATCAGGAGTAGTTGGTAAAGTAAAGGCTGTGATAACTCCGGCAATGGTAGCATGGATACCTGAATGGTGAATAAAATACCAAATAAATGCACCGGGGATCAGATAGAATGCGAGATTTTTTACTCCCAGGCGATTGAAAATAATTAAAAGTAAAACAAAGCCTCCGGCGTATATCAGGTAAGTGTATTCCAGTGATGTTGAATAGAAAGTAGCAATCACTAAAATGGCCATTAGATCGTCGACGATAGCTAAGGCAGCCAGGAATATTTTTAAGGATACAGGGACATTTTTCCCCAACATGGTGATGATTGCAACAGCAAAGGCTATATCTGTAGCCATTGGAATTGCCCAGCCTGCATCAGTTTCTAATCCTATATTAAACGAATGATAAATTAAAGCAGGAAGGATAACTCCACCCAGGGCTGCCATGATTGGTAAAGAAGCTTGTTTAAAAGAGGATAACTCCCCTTCTACCAATTCACGTTTTATTTCCAGACCTACTAAAAGGAAGAAGATGGCCATTAACCCATCATTGATCCAGGATGCAATGCTGTATTCTAAATCGACATTATCTGTCTTGAAACCAATAACTTTATCCAGTAAACCGCTGAACCCGGAAGCCAGAGGCGAATTAGCGATAATTAAAGAAATTATTACACAAATGATTAAAATTATTCCGCCGGAGGTTTCAGATTTTAAGAAATTTCTAAAGCTATTCAGATTAATAGTATTCGTCATGTTGCAAAAATATAAATATAAAGCAATGTTGATTGCTTTAATAGCAATTAATGATCTTCTTAATCTATTAATTTATTAATGTTTTCCATTTCACCGAAAATTACCAGTAAGTCATTTGTCTCAAGCCTGGTTCCAGAGGTGGCAATACCCGAAGCTTCTTTCAGTATTTTTTTAACACCTTTAGATTCTACTTCGTTTGTTTTGATGGTGGTAAGTATAATTACTTTAAACTCATTGGTAAAATTGGCTTCGGCTAATGTTTTTCCCACATATTGTTCCGGTACTTTAGCTTCGATAATGCTGTAATTTTCTGATATCTTAAAAGAATCGACAACGTTCAGGTTGACTAATCGAACGGCTAATCGTTCAGCGGATTCCTCTTCGGGCATGATAAATTCATCGATCTTCATTGCTTCCAAAACAGTTTTTTGTAAATCAGAAACTGCACGTGTAAGGATCCGTTTGATATCGAATTGTTTTAAAACTGCCGTGGTCATTAAGGAAGCAGCTTCATCTTCTCCAATAGCTACGATGACTGCATTGGCATCTTTTAATGGAAGTGAACCTACTGCATCGCGGTCTGTAGCGTTTAAACAGACTGTATGGGTGATCTTGTCTTTAAATTGTTCTACTTTCTTCATGTCGTTATCTACACCAATAACCTCATGTCCTAGTTCTGTTAAACGGATTGCGAGTGCTTTTCCAAAATGTCCTAATCCAAAAACAATGAATTTCATATTAAAAGATTTAATTGTAAATTATAGCTGTACAGTATCAGAAGGATAACGATAAGCTTTTATTTTGGTGTTTTTAACAAATGCGATTAATAATGTTAATGCTCCTATTCGCCCGATAAACATAGCGAATACTAAAATGATCTTTCCGCTTTCAGAAAGTTCCGGAGTGATGCCCAGGCTTAAACCGCTAATTGCAAAGGCAGAAAGACTCTCAAAAGCTAAAGCTCTGAAGTCTTTTTCACTATCGGTAATGGATAGTAAAAACAGAACGATACCAACGACGATAAAAGATAAAATGATAACTGCCAGGGCGCGTATGCTGGTGTCTTTTGTTATCCGACGTTTAAAAAGTTCCAGGTTTTCTTTACCTCTTGCAATGCTGAAAATGTTCAAAAAGGAAATAGCGAATGTGGTGGTTTTTATTCCTCCTCCGTTTGAACCTGGTGAGGCACCCACCCACATGAGGAAAAAAATAAGTAGTATAGACGGTGAAGCCAGATTTTGTACATTGACAGTAGAAAAGCCTGCTGAACGTGGCGTAACGCTTAGAAAAAAGGAGGTTACTACTTTTCCCCATAAGGTTTTATGCTCCTGAAGGCTGTTATTATATTCAAGGATGAAGAATAGAATAGTGGCTCCGGTCAATAAAAATGCAGTTGTATATAAGATTATTTTTGAGGTAAATGTAAGCTCTTGCGCTAAGAATTTAATGGGTTCATTGTACCTGACCTTTCGGTAAAGACCTATTATCCGTCTTTTAAGGTAAGCATAAGTGTTTGCCATTATATTAAAACCCAGTCCGCCAAATATGATCAGTACAGCAAAGATGAGATGGATATTGTAATTAAAACGAAGGGCAGGGTTATAAAGTCCATCTTGTATGGTTGAGAAACCAGCATTGCAGAAAGCAGAGATGGCATGAAAGATTGAAAAATAAACTCTTTCTCCATAGGAGCTGAATGCAGTGGATGGAAGGTTGAAAAATATAAATAAAGCACCAACCGCCTCAAATAGTAAAGTAATAAATACAATTTTGGATAAGGTTTTTATAACAGATCCGATCTTATCTTCGCTTAATAATTCTGTGTACATTAATTGGTTTTTGTATGAAAAACCACCGGTAAAGAAGTACCCAAAAAATCCGGTAAAAGTCATAATTCCCAGTCCTCCTAACTGAATCAGAACGAGTATAACCGTTTGTCCGAAGTGTGTGAACTTGATCGAGACATCAAAAACGGTCAGTCCGGTTACACATACTGCACTGGTAGCAGTGAAAAGGGCATTTACAAAGCTGATATTCGAGTCTGTGGTTGAATTAGGTAAAACGAGTAATGATGTGCCAATGAGAATAAGCATTAGAAAGCTTAGAACAAAAAGTATGGTTGGGTTGAAATAGAAATCATCGAAGAACAAGCTGACTTTTGATACCGCGACCAGCAAGGTGGCAAAGATCCCAAAGTATATCCATTCTGATTGCAAAAAATGCAAGTGACCGGCTGATAGTTTGAATACATTGGAAAGCATGATAAACAGGAAATAAAGAGAAAGAAGAATTTCTCCATATTGAATCAACTTCCGCTTCTTAACAAAGAATAGAATAAGAACCAGCCGGGCTATATGAAGGAGGCCAATAAGGGAAAAAGTATAGCGAAGTAAATGGTCTGTTAATAGAATGACTTCTACATTGGTATTATATCCTAAATTAAATAAGATGGCGATTGAACAAGCTAGACTTAAATACAATAAACACTGATCCGTGATTTTGAGAATTTGTGTTAGATTGTTATTTATGCTTTTGACCATATATTTTTTACCCTTTTTTTTGGAAAGGTCAGCTTTCTGTTGTCTAAATTAGGTAATAATATGGAAAGGCTAGTTAGACGATTTCCTTTTTAAGGCTTTATCTGCTCTTTTTTTAGCAATCTCTATCTTATAATTGAACCATCGTTGTTTAAAGGTTCTACGCATGGTATTGTCAAAATACCGCGTGAAAACGAGATTCCTGAAACCCCGCCAGCGATCGATGGGGTTAGTTGGTAACGCCCTGACGCTGATAGAGAAGCCTTCGGTTACGTATTGTATAAAATGCCAATATCCAGATGGCATAAGCAACGTTTCTCCGGGTTTTATTTCTGCTTCAAAACCCTCGATATTTTTTAAAGCGGGGAATTGTTCATAATCGGGTTCCTTTAAATTGGCAAGGCTATGAAAGCTAAAAGGTATCTTATATAGATTGGTGGATTGATCGAGTGGGAACAGCCAAATTCTTTTTATCCCCTTGTATTGTGAAATAAATACATGAGACATATCGATATCATAATGGTTACGGGTACTAGATCCTTCTCCTCCGAAGAAAAGATAGGGAAGCCATTTCAGGACCTTCCCATTCGTAACATCGTTGTAAATGATATCATTGTTGAGCTCAGGTTTGAGTTTTAGCAGATTAAAAAGGAAAATACGAAGGTCGGTGGGTTCCTTTTCTATTAAATCCAGGTACTCTGAGAATTTCATTTGTGCTACAGGTGCACTTGCGACCCGATCGCGTGAAGTTTCTTCTTTGCCGTAGAGCGAAATAATCTGATCGCCGGCTATTTCTTTGAAATAACTATAGTTCCATTTGTGTAAGGCCGGACTGTCTTTATGAATAAAGTCAGTAAGAATAACAGGCTTTCCTGGGTTTAAATAGTTAGCAATGAATTCTTCACTGCTAATTCCCGATACCCTTTCAACTTTTTTTAATTGCACAATGTATCTCGGTTTAAAATGCTATAAACAAAAATAGGTAATCTAATTTAATAAAAAAGCTATTGAACTTTTTGTTGGAAAATAAACAAAAGATTTCTTTGCATGTTATAGCTATAAAACATAGATTTGTTATGCAAGCATAATAAAATCTATTTAAATGGCAAAGGACAATACTATTGATTATTATTTAAAAACAGCCTGGCAATCGGTGGCAAACTCGTACAATCAGGCTGCTTCGAAAGTAGGATTAACACAGGCTTCGGGTTATGTTTTAATCAATATTCATAAAGAAGGAACTGCAGTTTCACAGATAGCCAGCTTATTAGGAGTTCGGTCTACAAGTTTGTCGAGAATGTTAAGCGCTATGGAAAAACAGGGTTTGATTTATCGGGAGGTAAGCGAATTTGATAAACGTTCCGTTAAAGTATTTTTAACAACATTGGGCGTAGAGAAAAGAGAGATGGCAAAAAATATTGTGCGTGATTTTAATAATTACCTAATAACTCATATGTCAGAAAGTGAACGATTAAAGCTGGAGAGCTCGCTTGTAAAAATCAATCAATTATCACAAAGTTTTTTTCAGGACCATATTAAAGAGTCATAAATTATGGAAAGAAGGATTAAGAGAGTAGCGGTTTTAGGATCAGGTGTTATGGGGTCTAGAATTGCTTGCCATTTTGCTAATATTGGAGTTGAGGTGTTGCTGCTTGATATTGTTCCCAAAGAGTTATTGCCTGCAGAAGAGAAAAAAGGATTGACTAGTGAACATCCTTCCGTGCGTAATCGGATCGTGGATGGTCATTTGAAAAGTGTGATTCAATCGAATCCATCTCCGATATTCAGCAAGTCTGTTTTAAAGAAAATCAAGACCGGCAATTTTGAGGATAATATGAAAGATATTGGTTCAGCTGACTGGATTATTGAGGTTGTGGTTGAACGTTTGGATATTAAGAAGCAGGTTTTTGAGCAGGTTGAGCAATATCGTAAAGCAGGAACGCTTATTACTTCCAATACATCAGGGATTCCCATTCACTTGATGGCAGAAGGCCGTTCAGATGATTTTAGAAAGCATTTTTGTGGTACGCACTTCTTTAATCCTCCTCGTTATTTACGCTTGCTTGAAATTATTCCCACTTTAGAAACTGATTCGGAGGTGGTTTCTTTCCTGATGCATTATGGAGATAAGTTTTTAGGGAAAACTACAGTTTTATGCAAAGATACACCGGCATTTATTGGTAATAGAATTGGCGTTTATGCCATGTTGGCTTTGACTCATTTAGTTGAAAAATTTGATCTGTCTGTCGAGGAAGTGGATAAGTTTACCGGACCTATTTTAGGAAGGCCGAAGTCAGCAACTTTCAGGACTGCTGATGTTGTTGGATTGGATACACTGGTGAATGTTGCAAATGGTTTGTATGAGAATGCTCCTTCTGATGAAGCTAAGGAAATATTTAAGCTGCCGGGCTATATTCAAAAGATGGTTGATAATAAATGGTTGGGAGAGAAATCTGAGCAGGGTTTTTATAAAAAAGTTAAAGATGAGGGTGGAAAAACAGAAATATTAGCTCTTGATCTTAAAACATTAGAATACAGTAAACAGGATAAAGTGAAATCTGCTACTCTGGAGGAAGCCAAGACTGTAGAAGATCTGCGTCAACGGATGAAGGTTTTTGAGAAGGGGAATGACAAGGCAGCAGAGTTATTCAGAGCGGCTAATTATCCATTGTTTGAATATGTCTCAAATCGTATTCCTGAAATATCAGATGAGCTATATCGGATTGATGACGCTATGCGTGCAGGTTTTGGATGGGAATTAGGGCCTTTTGAAATATGGGATGCATTGGGTGTGAAAGATACGATTGACAAAATAGAGAAGGCGGAAGTGCTATTACCCGGTCAACAAGGAAAAGTAGCTTCCTGGGTATATGAAATGTTAGAAGCCGGAATGGAGAGTTTTTATAAGATAGAAGATGGTGTTAAGAAATTCTATGATAGCAAGAGTAAAAGTTACCAAATTATTCCTGGGTCTGAGGACTTTATTGTATTAGATAATTTGAGAGAAAAGCATACCCTTTGGAAAAACAGCAGTGTCAGTATTATTGATCTTGGAGATGGTATTTTGAATGCAGAAATTCATTCGAAGATGAATACCATTGGCGGAGATGTTATTCAGGGAATAAATAAGGCAATTGATTTAGCAGAAAAGGAATACAGGGGTTTGGTGATCGGGAATGATGGAGCCCTTTTCTCTGCAGGTGCAAATATTGGAATGATTTTCATGCTTGCTGTAGAGCAGGATTTTGATGAGCTTAATATGGCAGTAAAGATGTTTCAGGACACTTCTATGCGATTACGTTACTCATCTATACCTGTTGTGGCAGCGCCTTTTAATTTGACTTTAGGAGGAGGTTGTGAGTTTTCAATGCATGCCGATTTTGTACAGTTGCATGCAGAGACTTATATGGGGTTGGTGGAGTTTGGTGTAGGCGTTATACCTGGTGGCGGCGGATCAAAAGAAATGACGATTCGGGCATCGGATGATTTTAAAGAAGGGGTCATAGAGCAGACTGTATTAAGAAATAAATTTTTAACAATCGGACAGGCGAAGGTTTCTACCTCAGGTTTGGAAGCTTTTGAGCTGGGATATTTACAGGCAGGAAAGTTTGCAATTACCATGAATAGAAGCAGGCTATTAGCCGATGCAAAAGCGAAGGCGTTGGAGTTGGCTGATGCAGGATATACACAACCGGTACAACGAAATGACATTAAGGTTTTGGGTAAGCAGGGTTTGGGTATTGTATATGTAGGCGCAAATTCCATGATGACGGGAAATTATATTTCAGAGCATGATAAGTTAATTTCTGAGCGGCTTGGATGGGTAATGTGTGGTGGGGATCTATCTGAACCTACCGATGTTTCAGAACAGTACTTATTGGATTTGGAGCGAAAGGAATTCTTATCGCTGGTAGGTACTAAGAAATCATTGGAAAGGATTCAATTTATGTTAACCCAGGGTAAACCTTTAAGAAATTAAGATTATGGAAGCATATATAGTAGCAGGATATAGATCAGCGGTAGGGAAGGCTCCCCGTGGGGTGTTTCGTTTCACGAGAGCAGATGATTTAGCGGCGGACGTAATTAAGCATTTGATTGCCTCTGTTCCGAATTTAAACAAAGAGGAAATTGATGATGTAATTGTTGGTAATGCAACTCCTGAAGCAGAACAAGGTTTAAATATCGGCCGGATGGTTTCATTGATGGGTTTGGATATTGAAAAGGTTCCGGGCATGACGGTTAATAGGTATTGTTCATCTGGCTTGGAAACAATTGCTATCGCTGTCGCTAAGATTAAATCAGGGATGGCTGACATGATTATTGCCGGAGGAGTGGAAGTGATGTCGGGTATGCCTTTTGGCGGATGGAAATTAGTTCCAAATGAAGCGGTTGCAAAGGAACATCCTGACTGGTATTGGGGAATGGGATTAACGGCAGAAGCTGTTGCTAAAGAATTTCAGGTGAGTCGCGAGGATCAGGATCTTTTTGCTTTTAATTCACATCAGAAAGCGTTGAATGCTATCAAGAACGGCAGGTTCAAAGATGATATTATTCCGATAACAGTTCATGAGAATTACCTAGAGGGGGGTAAGAAAATTAAAAGCCGTGAGTATGTTGTTGATATAGATGAAGGGCCTCGTGCTGATACAAGCCTTGAGAAATTAGCTGCCTTGAAACCTGTTTTTGCTGCTGGAGGATCTGTAACTGCCGGTAATTCCTCGCAGACTTCCGATGGTGCCGCATTTGTTCTGGTTGTATCAGAAGCTAAATTGAAGGAATTGAATGTGGAACCTATCGCCCGTTTGGTTAGTTATGGGGTAGTAGGTGTTCCTCCCCGTATTATGGGAATAGGGCCCGTGAAAGCTATTCCAATTGCTTTGAAAAAGGCAGGAATGAAATTGGAAGAAATAGACTTAATAGAATTGAATGAAGCTTTCGCTTCTCAGGCATTAACGGTTATCAGGGATGCGGGTTTGAATCCGGAAATAGTGAATGTAAATGGCGGCGCAATTGCAATGGGACATCCATTGGGTTGTACGGGAGCTAAACTTTCTGTGCAGATTTTTAATGAATTGAAGCGGAGAGATAAGAAATATGGCTTGGTTACTATGTGTGTGGGAAGCGGACAAGGTGCTGCTGGTATTTTTGAGATGTTATAATATACCGGCAGAATAAAAAGGATTGGATATAATTATTTAGAAGATGACAGAAGAATCTAAAAATGTAATTAAGGGTGGCGAATTTGTTATTCGTGAAACCTCTTATAAAGATGTTTTCATTCCAGAGGAATTTGATGAAGAGCAGTTAATGATCAAGCAAACCTGTGTTGATTTTATAGAGGCTGAAGTATTGCCCAAGCTTGACCAGATTGATGAGCAAGAAGAAGGTTTGATGCAAAGTTTATTAGATAAGGCTGGAGAGCTTGGCTTATTGAGTGTTTCTATTCCGGAGGAGTATGGTGGCTTTGGAAAGAACTTCAATACGTCAATGCTTGTTACAGACGCAGTAGGAGCAGGACACTCGTTTGCAGTGGCGCTTTCCGCCCATACGGGTATTGGTACATTGCCGATCTTGTACTATGGTAATGATGAACAGAAAGCCAAATATATTCCAAGGTTAGCAACAGGAGAGCTTAAAGCAGCTTATTGTTTAACGGAACCCAATGCAGGTTCTGATGCGAATTCTGGAAAAACATCGGCTAAGTTAAATTCAGACGGGACACATTATATGCTTAACGGTCAAAAGATGTGGATCACGAATGGTGGTTTTGCAGATCTTTTCATTGTATTTGCTAAAATAGATGATGATAAGACACTGTCTGCTTTTATTGTTGAGCGAGATTTTGGTGGAATAACGATGAATCCGGAAGAACATAAGATGGGAATCAAAGGTTCATCTACCCGCCAGGTTTTTTTTAATGATTGCCCGGTTCCTGTTGAGAATTTACTTTCAGAAAGAGAGAATGGATTTAAGATTGCAGTAAATATATTAAACATTGGTAGAATAAAATTGGGTGCAGCAGCCATCGGGTCTTCTAAAAAGGCGTTGGATCATGCTATTAATTATTCGAATGAGCGTGTTCAATTCGGGTTGCAAATTTCGAAATTCGGAGCTATCCGATATAAATTGGCTGAGATGGCGATTCGTAATTTCGCAGTAGAAAGTGCGGCTTATCGCGCCGGTCAAAATATTGATGATGCTTATGAGCAATTGGTTGCGGGGGGAATGGATAGTGGAAAAGCAAGGCTGAAATCTACGGAGCAATTTGCGATTGAATGTGCTATTTTAAAAGTTTGGGCATCGGAGATGTTGGATTATATTGTGGATGAAGGAGTTCAGGTGTATGGAGGAATGGGTTTTTCAGCTGAAGCCCCTATGGAGAGAGCTTATCGGGACTCTAGAATTAACAGGATATTTGAAGGTACGAATGAAGTAAACCGCTTGTTGATTGTTGATATGTTATTAAAGCGCGCGATGAAGGGTGATTTGGATTTGATGGGGCCAGCTCAGCAAGTGGCAAGTGAATTAATGTCTATTCCTGATTTCGAGGAAGCAGAAAATGCACTTTTTGCTTATGAGAAAAAGATTCTTAAGAATTTGAAGAAAGCGGGACTAATGATAGCAGGTGCGGCGGTTCAAAAGTTAATGATGACACTCTCTAAGGAGCAGGAAATTTTGATGAATATTGCTGATATAATAGGATATGTGTATGTAGCGGAATCTACAATTTTAAGAGTAGAGAAGTTGGTTGCTATAAGAGGTGAAGAGGCTGTGAAGCGACAGATTGATATAGCCAGGGTCTATTTAGATTCGACTGTAGATTGCGTTTCTATTGCAGGAAAACAAGCATTAAATGCTTTCGCTGAAGGAGATGAATTGAAAATGATGTTGATGGGACTTCGTCGTTTTACAAAAACAGAACCTTTTAATAGTAAAGAGGCGCGTCAGCGGATTGCAAAGCAGTTGATTGAAGCTAATAAATATTGCTATTAATTAATTTTATTTTTCTTGAGAAACCATTGTAGCATATCTGCAGTGGTTTCCGTATTTAAAAAAGGATTAACTAGAAGAGCATAATGCTGTTAAAAAATGTTAATTCCTTAATAAAATCAATTAAATAAATAACTTTGCACTTATGAGTATGAAAACGACCATGAAAAAAATTAACTTTTTAATTATTGCCTTAAT